>OGWT01001104.1_pt1 | contig 21182 bp, 27 predicted proteins | sample 1576101 | NCBI WGS metagenome assembly OGWT01 (sample SAMEA3541481, study PRJEB24748) | human gut metagenome | biome: human gut; feature: human-associated habitat; material: faeces | place: China | collected 2012 | reverse complement strand
CCGGCGCAGTGTTCTGCGGAAACCTCACATTGATTCAGGTACAGGGAGAAGGCGCGTGGGCATAAGAGAACTAAACCTCACCAAAGAGCAGCACGAGTGGCTGAATGGCTGGCTTGAACTGTGGGGCGCATGGGTTTATTCAGGTCGTCTGGAAAAGCGCATGAGCAGCGTAATAGCGAAGTTCATGGAGAGCGTAGAGCCGGGAAGAATTATGACAAGGCCAATGTGTAATGATGATGATGGAATGTTGATTTCTCAGGTCGTCGATTCCGTCATGTACATTGACAAGAAAGCCTTTGGCATCCTCCTCAGCTACTACGCTCATGGTTCATCTAAGCGAGCAATTGCATCCTACTATCACGCGACTGCAAAGCCACGCAAGATGTGTGGACGTGGTGGCGAGGGATGGAGAAAACCTTCACTGGCAACCTGTAGAAACGAAATTGACGACATCCTGAAAGCGTCATTATTTGTTTTATACCAGCCAATGCAAAATGCTTTCAAAATGCGTAAACGTGTTGAGAAAGTTAAGCATGTTGCTGTTAAAAGCCTTGACATGCAATTAGCCATTTAGCCATAATTAGAGGGTAAGCTGCCGTTAGTGACTCTTAAGTTGCAACGGTGGCTTTTTTTATTTGGGTCAGTCGTATAAAGGTCATTACGGAAGGCTGTTAACCTTCTTATCGTGGTTCGAGTCCACGCTGTCCCGCCAAACATGCTGGTTTAGCTCCAATGGTAGAGCGGTCGCCTTGTAAGTGAATAGGTAGCGGTTCAAATCCGTTAACCGGCACCAAAAACCCAGCCAGGGTATCTTCAGCCGCAGAGCTGACATTGCCACACCCTAACATTCCCGCCTTGAGCGGGTTTTTTATTTCAGGCTCACGGGAATCAATCACTACGTGCTTTGTTGAAAATCCAGCCAGTGAAGCCTGATCCTTTTCATACACACACAGCGCCATCCGAAAAATCGGAGGTGAGGCCTATGAAAATGCCATACAAACAAGATTTCATCGCTGCGCTACTTGCCGCCAAGGAGCAGGGTATTGGTGCAATGCTGGCTTTTATCATGGCGTATCTGCGTGGTCGCTATAACGGCGGCGCGGTAACAAAAACGCTAATTGATGCGCTGATGTGCGCGATGATTGCCTGGTTCGTTCGTGACCTTCTGGACTTTATCGGCCTGAGCAGCAACCTCGCCTACATAGCCAGCGTCTTTATTGGATACATCGGCACCGATTCGATCGGCAATCTTATTAAAAAACTTGCAGCAAAAAAGGCGGGAGTTGACGATGCAAACCAGTCCTGACGGAATTGCTCTGATAAAAAAATTTGAAGGTTGTCGGCTGACTGCTTACCCAGACCCCGGAACGGGAGATGCGCCGTGGACCATCGGCTATGGCTGGACCCATCCGGTTGACGGAAAGCCAGTAAAGCGCGGTATGACTATCGACCAGCAAACCGCTGACAGGCTTCTGAAAACAGGGCTTGTTGGTTATGAGAATGACGTGCTGAAAGTTGTCAGGGTGAAGCTGACACAAGGCCAGTTCGACGCACTGGTGTCGTTCGCTTACAACGTTGGGTCGCGTGCTCTTTCCACATCTACACTGCTGAAAAAGCTGAATGCTGGCGATATAAAAGGCGCGGCAGATGAATTTCTGCGCTGGAATAAATCAGGCGGAAAGGTGATGCCGGGGCTCACGAATCGCCGCAAGGCAGAGCGAGCTCTGTTCCTGTCATGATTAGCGCACTGGTTAAGCGTTACTGGCTGCAGTTGCTGGTGCTGGCGTTAATCGGCGCACTGGCTTTCTTCGTGAACCACTACCGCGACAACGCCATCACTTACAGAGACCAGCGCGATAAGGCCACTGAGAAACTCCTCCTGGCGACCGCCACCATTAAAGACATGCAGACCCGCCAGCGTGATGTCGCTGCACTGGATGCCAAATACACGAAGGAATTGTCCGATGCGAAAAAGACCATTAACGATTTGCGTCGTGATGTCGATTCTGGCGCTAAACGGCTGCGCATCGCCGCAACCTGCCCTGGAGTGCCAAAAGCCACCTCCTCCACCGGCGTGGATGATGCAGGAGCCCCCGAACTTACTCCAGACGCTCGACGGAATTATTTCGATCACCGGGACGGAATCGCAACCGCTGACAAAATGATTCGCGGCATGCAGGACTACATCAAAGAGCAGTGTCTTAAGTGATTCGTCACCCAAATAACAGAGCCTGACTTCTGTCGGGCTTTTTTATTCCCAGAAGAAGCAGGAGAAGAAGCATGTTAACAGTAAAAGTAATGTCGCCAGGTGGCGGTGAAGAGATTCATTGCGGGTTGAGTGTAGGGTTCAATCCGGGGCAGCAGAGCATCGCGGTATCGGGAATGGACAAAAATGTATTCCTGAAACCTGGCGAGGTCGCCTACGTGATGAACCAGAACGGGAAGACGGTATCTCGTTACGAGCATAATGACCGCCAGTAGCCATTCCAAAGCACATCTACGGGTGGGCTTGATAATGAAACCGTGATTTACACCCCACAATCCGGGTATGTAAAAGATAGTTCAGGCGAGAACAGATTTAACTAAATCTGTGCACCACCAGTTACGGCAGTGCCACGAAGCAACCCAAGCCAGTAAGTGGGGAAATAACACTGGCAGCCACTGAAAGATGAACCTCCTGCCTTATGGCAAAAAAGATTCTTTGTGGTGGCGGACTGATGGAAAGACATCCTAATCAAGCAACCACTCCACAGGGTCATAATTATGAACGAACAGCAAATCGAAAAAGAAATCGTTGAGAAAGGCAAAACGGCCGCGCGTGTTACCCCGGAACGCATTGAAGCTGTTATCTCAGGCGAGTTTTACTTTACCGGCGCGGACGGATATCGCAGCTCACCGTTGTGGCTGAAGCAGGAAGAGCCTGAACCGGCCCGCAATCACTCGAACTGCTGACCTTCTGCGTTCTTGTGCTGGAGAACGGCTTTACCGTAACCGGCGAGTCTGCGTGCGCCAGCCCGGAGAACTTTGACCAGGAGATCGGGCGTAAGATCGCCCGCGAAAATGCGGTGAATAAAATCTGGATGCTGGAAGGTTACTTGCTGAAGCAGAAGCTAAGCGAACAGTAGTTATTACAAAAGCCATTCCCTACAGAGTGGCTTTGATAATGGCTTATACCCTACACGGGATAAATTAACTGATATCCCTTTTAACGGATAAACGGAGCCAACAATGGCAGAGATTATTCCCATGACTGAAGAACAGAAATTCCAGTTAGAGATTTACAAACTGGTCATGAACCAGAACGCAGCCGCAGAGGAAGCATTTCAATTCATTGGCACTGACGAGCTGAAGCTTGAGCTATTTAAAATTCACTTCCAGTCAGGCGGCGCTAATTCAGATATCACGACCCGCACTATCGAAGCGGTGCGTAAATCGAAGGAAGCGTTAGACCTGTTCACCACCGGAGCATGATATGACCACTATTGCATGGGATGGAAAGACCCTGGCATCTGACACCCAGGCAACATCTGGTGATGTTGTGTGTTCGTATACAGAACAAAAGATTTACACACCGCCAGAATCTGGGTGGGAGGTTTGCGGCAGTAAAGTGGTTGCATTAGGTTGTTCTGGTGATTGCGGCGCGGAGATGGAATTGCAGGAACTGCTTAAGAACAACCTGACGTATGCATCAGAATTTCTCCCGACATTCTCTTTCACAGCGCTTGCTATCATCGGTGCTGGTCGTGCTTACATCATCTCAAAAGAGAAAGGCGAAACGCGGGCGAGTATTTCGCCACAGGTTGAACCATACGCCATTGGTAGTGGTGGGCTGATTGCTCGCACTGCCATGCACTGTGGCAAAAATGCGAGAGAAGCGGTACAAGTCGCAATTGATCTTGACTGCTATTCCGGCGGCAGCGTTGATTCGTTCACCACTGGGAAGCAAGCAGAAGGGAAATAATCAATATGGCAGCACCAAAGGGCAACCGATTTTGGGAGGCCCGCAGTAGTCATGGGCGAAATCCTAAATTCGAATCGCCTGAGGCGCTGTGGGCTGCTTGTTGTGAATACTTCGAGTGGGTGGAAGCTAACCCGCTATGGGAGATGAAGGCGTTCTCGTATCAGGGTGAAGTGATACAAGAGCCTATCGCCAAGATGCGAGCGATGACCATTACAGGCCTCACTCTTTTCATTGATGTGACGCTTGAAACATGGCGCACATATCGCCTGCGAGAAGATTTATCTGAAGTCGTTACGCGAGCAGAGCAGGTCATCTACGACCAGAAATTCTCTGGCGCAGCCGCTGACCTTCTCAACGCTAACATCATCGCCCGTGATTTGGGCCTCAAAGAGCAGTCGCAAGTTGAAGACGTGACACCTGATAAGGGAGATCGCGATAAGCGACGCTCTCGTATCAAGGAGCTATTCAACCGTGGAACTGGACGCGATTCTTGATAACCTGAGCGACGAAGAGCAAATCGAATTGCTCGAGCTACTCGAAGAAGAAGAGAACTACCGGAACACACACCTGCTATATGAATTTACGCCATACAGCAAACAGCGTGAGTTCATCGACGCCGGGCATGACTATCCAGAGCGCTGTTTTATGGCTGGTAACCAGATTGGTAAGTCATTTACTGGTGCTGCTGAAGTCGCGTTTCACCTTACCGGGCGTTATCCGGGCACAAAAGGCTATCCTGCTGATGGTAAATATGGCGGTGAGTGGAAAGGTAGGCGTTTCTATGAGCCTGTTGTCTTCTGGATTGGCGGCGAGACAAACGAGACGGTAACCAAAACGACTCAACGCATCCTGTGCGGTCGTATTGAAGAGAATGATGAACCGGGCTACGGTTCAATACCGAAAGATGACATCATTAGCTGGAAGAAGTCTCCTTTCTTTCCGAACCTTGTTGATCACCTTCTGGTTAAGCATCACACGGCTGATGGCGTTGAAGATGGCATTTCAATCTGCTACTTCAAACCATACTCGCAAGGCCGTGCTCGCTGGCAGGGTGACACAATCCACGGCGTGTGGTTTGACGAAGAGCCACCATACAGCATTTATGGCGAAGGTCTTACCCGTACCAACAAATACGGTCAATTCTCAATTCTGACGTTTACCCCGCTGATGGGGATGTCTGACGTTGTTACCAAGTTCCTGAAGAATCCCAGCAAGTCGCAGAAAGTGGTCAACATGACCATCTACGACGCTGAGCACTACACAGACGAACAGAAAGAGCAAATCATCGCATCTTATCCTGAGCATGAGAGAGAGGCGCGTGCTCGCGGTATTCCTACGATGGGTAGTGGTCGAATCTTCCAGATACCGGAAGAGACTATTAAGTGTCAGCCGTTCGAGTGTCCTGATCACTTCTACGTGATTGGCGGGATGGATTTCGGATGGGATCACCCACAGGCTCAGGTTCAGCTTTGGTGGGATAAGGACGCAGACACAATCTACGTTTCACGCGTGTGGAAGGCGAAAGAAAAAACAGCTGTTCAGGCATGGGGGGCTGTTAAATCATGGGCGCATAAAGTGCCAACCGCATGGCCTCATGACGGAAACCAGCATGAGAAGGGCGGCGGTGAGCAGCTCAAAGGGCAGTATGCAGACGCTGGATTTATGATGTTACAGGAGCATGCGACATGGCCTGATGGCGGTAATGCTGTTGAGCCTGGCATCACTGAATTGCGCGACATGATGCTCGATGGTCGCTTCAAAGTATTCAACACCTGTGAGCCATTCTTTGAGGAGTTCCGCCTCTATCACCGTGATGAAAACGGGAAAATCGTCAAGCTTAACGACGACGTTCTCTCAGCCGTTCGCTATGCATACATGATGCGCCGCTTCGCAAAAATGATGCGCGACATCAAAAAACCAAAAGAGAAAAAGATACCAGCCCCAATCAGGCCCATCGCACGGAGAACTTAAATGGCCGACGAAAACAGACTCAATTCCATTCTGTGTAAGTTTGACGCGGACTGGATGGCGAGCGATGAAGCCAGAACCGAGGCGACAAATGACCTGTATTTTAGCCGAGTGTCGCAATGGGATGACTGGCTATCAAACTACACCACCCTGCAATATCGCGGACAATTCGATGTTGTCCGCCCAGTGGTCAGGAAACTGGTCGCAGAGATGCGCCGGAACCCTATCGACGTTCTCTTCCGACCCAAAGACGGCGCTAATCCTGAGGCAGCCGATGTGTTGATGGGGATGTATCGTACTGATATGCGCCATAACACGGCAAAGATTGCCGTTAACGTTGGCGTTCGTGAGCAGATAGAGTCCGGCGTTGGTGCATGGCGTCTGGTCACACAGTACGAAGACAACGACCCAACAAGCAACAATCAGGTAATCCGACGCCTGCCAATCCATGAAGCCTGCTCACACGTCATATGGGACGCCAACAGCAAGCAGATGGATAAGAGCGACGCTAAGCACTGCACGGTGATTAACGCTTTGTCACGCAATGGCTGGAAAGAGTTCGCAGAGGATTACGGTATTGATCCGGACACCCTGCCATCTTTCCAGAATCCGAACGACACATGGCTGTTTCCGTGGGTATCGAATGATGTCGTCTACGTCGCTGAGTATTACGAGGTAGAAGAGAAGAAAGAGAAAGTCTTCATCTACCGCGACCCGCTGACAGGTGAGCCGGTCAGCTATTACCAGCAGGATATCAAAGACGTCATCGACGACCTGGCTAATCGTGGATTCATTAAGGTAGCAGAGCGCAAGTTGAAGCGTCGGCGTGTGTATAAGTCGATCATCACCTGCACGCAGATACTGAAAGACCGCGAGAAGATAGCCGGAGAGCATATTCCAATCGTTCCAGTGTATGGCGAATGGTCATTCGCTGGTGACAAGGAGTGCTACGAAGGAGTGGTAAGGCTGACGAAAGACGGTCAACGCCTTCGTAACATGATCATGTCGTTCAACGCCGATATTGTTGCTCGTTCACCGAAGAAGAAACCTACCTTCTTCCCTGAGCAAATCGAAGGCTACGAATACATGTACGGTGGAAATGATGACTATCCGTACTATCTGCAGAACAGGACCGATGAAAACGGTAACGACCTGCCGATTGGTCCAATCTCCTACATGGAAAACCCTGAAGTGCCGCAAGCCAACGCTTACATGCTTGAGGCTGCCACCAACGCAGTGAAAGAGGTGGCTAGTCTTGGCGTGGATGCGCAGGAGGCAAATGGTCAGGTCGCTTTCGATACCGTCAATCAACTGAACATGCGGGCAGACCTTGAGACATACGTGTTTCAGGATAACCTGGCTACCGCAATGCGACGTGATGGCGAGATTTATGCCTCAATGGTCAACGATATTTATGACGTTCCTCGCCATGTAACGCTGACACTTGAAGATGGAAGCGAGAAAGACATTCAACTCTATGCGCAAGTTGTAGATTACCAGTCTGGCAATGTGGTCACACTCAACGACATTCGCGGTCGCTATGAGTGCTATACAGACGTTGGACCATCCTTCCAGAGTATGAAGGAACAGAACCGCGCAGAGATTCAGGAGTTACTCACCAAGGTTCCGCAAGGTACTCCAGAGTTCCAGATGCTGATGCTGCAATACTTCACGCTGCTTGACGGTAAAGGCGTCGAGATGATGCGAGAGTACGCGAACAAGCAACTGGTGATGATGGGGCTGAAGAAACCAGAAACACCTGAAGAGATGGAGATGGTGCAGCAGGCACAACAACAGCCGCAGCAGCCATCAGCAGAGCAAATTCAGGCGCAGGGTATCCTTCTGCAAGGTCAGGCTGAATTGCTCAAGGCAGAGAACCAACAGGCGCAGATTCAGGTTGAAGCTGCCAAGGTTGAAGCCCAAAACCAACTCAACGCCGCGAAGATTGCAGAAATCTTCAACAATATGGACCTCGACAAGCAGGCAGAACTGCGTGAGTACCTCAAGCTCGTAGGTCAATTCCAGCAACAGCGCAGCAAAGATGCTCGTGCTAACGCTGAGCTGCTTCTTAAAGATGCAGACCAGACTCATTCACAACGCATGGATTTCGCGAATCTTATGCGTCAAGTTCAAATCCCCTCCGGCGGAGTAGCCGAGACACCTCAATAAGAGAGAGTTAATCATGGACCAAACCACCGACATTCAGGCTTCTGAAGAATTAACCCTGCCCGGCAATCATGCAGCGGCATCTGCTGATGGCTTAGTTGTCGATAATGCCAACGACAACGCAGGTCAGGAAGAAGGCTTCGAGATTGTCCTGAAAGACGATGAGAAACCAAAACAAGACCCGGCAACTAATGCTGAATTTGCCCGTCGCCGCATTGAACGCAAACGCCAGCGTGAGCTTGAGCAGCAGATGGAAGCGGTTAAGCGTGGAGAGTTGCCGGAGCACCTGCGGGTGAACCCTGAGTTACCAAAACAACCAGACCCTAACGATTATCTTTCCGAAGATGCACTGGCTAAGTACGACTATGACCAGAGCCGCGCACTGGCTGCCTTCCAGCAGGCAAACAGTGAATGGCAGATCAAGGCTATGGACGCACGAAGCCAGGCTGTCGCCGAGCAGGGTCGCAAAACTCAGGAGTTCACCCAGCAATCAGCGCAATACGTCGAGGCAGCCCGTAAGCACTACGACGCAGCGGAAAAGCTCAATATCCCTGACTATCAGGAGAAAGAGGATGCATTCATGCAACTGGTGCCGCCAGCAGTCGGTGCCGACATCATGCGCCTCTTCCCGGAGAAATCCGCCGCTCTCATGTATCACCTTGGTGCTAATCCTGAGAAAACACGCCAGTTGCTGGCGATGGACGGGCAATCCGCGCTGATTGAACTCACTCGACTGTCAGAACGTTTAACTCTCAAGCCTCGAGCCAAGCCTGTTTCAGAAGCCCCGTTACCTGATGAACCCATTCAGGGGCACGCTGTTGCTGCAAATATCTCTGCGATTGAAAAGCAGATGGAAGCGGCAGCAAACAAAGGGGATGTAGAGACGTACCGCAAGCTTAAGGCGCAACTGAATAAAGGAATTCGATAATGGCATTAAATGAAGGTCAACTGGTCACGTATGCTCTGGATGAAATCATCGAAACCGTCCAGAACCTGACGCCAATGGCGTCCAAAGTGACAAAATACACCCCTCCGGCAGAATCCATGCAGCGTTCAAGCAACACCGTGTGGATGCCTGTTGAGCAGGAAGCGCCAACCCAGACTGGCTGGGATTTAACTGGCAACGCAACCGGGATTCTGGAACTCTCCGTGAAATGCAACATGGGCGATCCGGATAACGATTTCTTCGAGCTTCGTGCAGATGATCTGCGTGATGAGCGTTCTTACCGTCGCCGCATCCAGGCATCCGCCAAAAAACTGGCGAATAACATTGAGTCAGCAATTGCCAAACAGGCAACTGAAATGGGCTCACTTGTTGTTCACGATACCCGCGCAATTGGTCCATCTACTGGCCTGTCTGGTTGGGATTTTGTGTCTGATGCAGAGCGCCTGATGTTCTCCCGTGAGCTAAACCGCGATATGGGCATCAGTTACTTCCTGAACCCTGACGATTACCGCAAAGCAGGCCGCAACCTGGTAGATGGTGACATCTTTGGGCGCGTTCCTGAAGAAGCGTATCGTAACGGTACTATTCAGCGTCAGATTGCTGGCTTTGATGAAATTCTTCGCTCACCGAAACTTCCGGCAGTTACCAAGTCAACCGCTACTGGTGTAACTGTTTCTGGTGCGCAGAAGTTTAAGCCGCAGGCATACACCCTTGATACCGATGGTAACAAAGAGAACGTCGACAACCGTGTTGCAACGGTGACCGTATCCTCCACCACCGGATTTAAGCGCGGCGACAAAATCAGCTTCACTGGTGTGAAATTCCTGTCTCAGATGGCGAAGAACGTGCTGACTGATGATGCGACTTTCTCAATCACCCGTGTGATAGATGGTACTCACATCGAAATCACGCCGAAGCCGATTGCGCTGGATGACGCGTCACTGACAAAAGAAGAGAAGGCTTACGCTAACGTAAACACCTCTCTTGCTGATACCACTCCGGTAAACGTTCTGAACGTGGCAACAACCACCGCTAACGTGTTCTGGGCTGATGACTCAATCCGCCTGCTGTCTCAGCCGATTCCGGTAACCCATGAACTGTTTGCTGGCATGAAAACTTCTTCCTTCAGCATTCCAGGTATTGGTGTTAACGGCATCTTCGCAACGCAGGGGGATATCAACACTCTGTCTGGCAAGTGCCGTATTGCTGTGTGGTATTCAGCATGTGCTGTACGACCAGAGGCAATTGGTGTTGGTCTGCCTAACCAGACCGCGTGATAACCAGAGGGAGCTTCGGCTCCCTTTTTTATCTGGAGACAAGCATGACACACATGATCTTTCGTCATGGAGACATGAAGAAGTGGAAAGGCGTTGGATACGACTTTGAAATCGTGAAAGCCGAAGAGCTTCAGGAATATCTGGATGCTGGCTGGTTTGCACATCCTGATGATCTTCTGAAGGATGTTGCAGAGCCAGAGCCAGAAGAAAAACAGCGTAAAAAGCCTGGTCGAAAACCTAAGGCGGCAGCAGATGAACCTGACAACGAAGGGTGATTTAGTTCTTGCGGCATTACGTAAGCTCGGTGTGGCATCAAATGCCACGTTAACCGATGTCGAACCGCAGTCCATGGAAGATGGCGTCAACGACCTTGAAATGATGATGGCTGAATGGCTTGGCGGTGATGTGTCACCTGGTATCAACGTTGGCTACATTTTTGCTGATGCAGATGTCGCTCCAGATCCGGGAGATGAGCACGGATTATCAAATAACGCTATAAATGCCGTCATTTTCAACCTTGCCTGCCGCATTGCTCCAGATTATGCGCTGGAAGCGTCAGCAAAACTTATAACCACTGCCAGATACGGGAAAGAGCGACTCGTCAAACTGTCTGCAATGGACAGAGCAAAAGCCGCTAAATGTAAGTCCGGTTATCCAAACCGTATGCCTGTTGGCAGTGGAAACCAGTTGGCGAAGTGGAACGGTTGGAATTACTTCCACCGAAAGGAACCTTGCGATAACGGGAGCGAATAATGCCGATTCAGCAACTTCCGCTTATGAAAGGTGTCGGCAAAGACTTTCGAAACGCCGACTATATCGACTATCTGCCAGTGAATATGCTGGCAATTTTGATATAATAAGTACATGAAAAATCGAAACTTTAAGGAGTAGATATGCTTTCTGAGAATGCTAAAGATATACCTGGATTTGAAGGTGTTTATGCCGTAACAGAAGATGGCAGGGTGTATTCTCACTCACGTGTTGTTAAGGCTGCGCATGGCAGCACGCAACTCAGAAAGGGGCGCTGGTTAAAGCCTAAAATAAATCAGGGAAGGGTGCTTTATAATATCGGAGCAAAATGGACTTTTGCCCATCGAATCGTTGCAATTACATTCCTGCCAAATCCTGAAAACAAGCCTCAGGTAAATCATATTGATGGCAATCCACTCAATAATAACGTCAATAATCTTGAGTGGTGCACTCAAAGCGAAAACATCAAACATGCATACGCCACAGGATTAAAGAAACCAATCAAGTTTTTCGGAACCAAGCACCCAAAACACAAGTTGAGTGATGACGATGTTCTTGCAATCAAGTCATCAAAAGAAAGCTTGTCAGTAATTGCGGCTAAGTACGGGATATCTAAGACCTGGGCAAGTAGGCTAAAGCGTGATGCTAACTGGGTTCATATAAAGGTTGATTCCAATGGCAATACAACAACTACCACTAATGAAGGGATTAGGGAAAAGTGCGGTTAATGCTGATTATATAGACCAACTTCCAGTCAATCTTTTAGCTACGCCCAAGGAGGTGTTGAATTCATCGGGATATCTTCGCTCATTCCCGGGCATTGCCAAACGTTCTGATGTGAATGGTGTATCTCGCGGCGTCGAGTACAACATGGCGCAGAATGCTGTCTATCGTGTGTGTGGCGGCAAGCTCTACAAAGGCGAAAGCGAAGTCGGTGATGTTGCCGGAAGTGGTCGCGTATCAATGGCGCATGGTCGGACATCACAGGCGGTAGGCGTTAATGGTCAACTGGTCGAGTATCGCTATGATGGCACGGTTAAAACCGTCTCAAACTGGCCTACAGACAGCGGATTCACGCAGTATGAGTTAGGCTCAGTCCGCGACATTACGCGCTTACGTGGGCGTTATGCGTGGTCAAAAGACGGTACTGATTCATGGTTTATCACTGACCTTGAAGACGAATCGCACCCTGACCGTTACAGTGCTCAATATCGCGCAGAATCTCAGCCGGACGGCATCATAGGTATCGGCACATGGCGAGATTTCATCGTCTGTTTTGGTTCATCGACGATTGAATATTTCTCCCTGACTGGGGCAACCACCGTTGGTGCCGCTTTGTATGTCGCACAGCCATCGCTGATGGTGCAAAAAGGCATTGCCGGGACTTACTGCAAAACGCCGTTTGCTGATTCGTATGCGTTCATCAGCAATCCGGCAACAGGTGCTCCGTCTGTATACATCATCGGATCCGGTCAGGTTTCACCAATCGCCAGCGCGAGCATTGAGAAAATCCTCCGCTCCTACACTGCTGATGAACTGGCTGATGGCGTGATGGAGTCTCTGCGATTTGATGCGCATGAGTTGCTGATTATCCACCTTCCGCGCCATGTCCTGGTATACGACGCATCTTCAAGTGCCAATGGTCCGCAATGGTGTGTGCTGAAAACAGGTCTGTATGACGATGTGTACCGCGCTATCGACTTCATTTACGAAGGAAATCAGATAACGTGCGGCGATAAGCTGGAATCGGTGACCGGGAAATTGCAGTTCGATATCAGCAGTCAGTATGGGCTTCAACAGGAACACCTGCTGTTTACTCCACTGTTCAAAGCGGATAACGCCAGATGCTTCGATCTGGAGGTGGAATCATCCACTGGCGTAGCTCAGTACGCCGACCGCCTGTTCCTCTCTGCAACCACTGACGGCATAAATTATGGGCGTGAGCAGATGATTGAGCAGAATGAACCGTTCGTTTACGACAAACGCGTTTTGTGGAAGCGTGTCGGGCGCATCAGGAAAAATGTCGGCTTCAAATTGCGCGTTATCACTAAGTCACCTGTCACCCTGTCTGGTTGCCAGATAAGGATTGAGTAATGGCTGATTCGAATCTCAACACCCCTGTTATTGTGCAGGCGACGCGGCTCGATACATCAATCCTTCCACGCAATATCTTCTCGCAGTCATATCTGCTGTACGTTATTGCACAGGGTGCTGATGTTGGTAACGTGGCGAACAAGGCCAACGAGGCCGGACATGGTGCTTATGACGCACAAGTCAGGAACGATGAGCAGGATGTGATTCTGGTCGATCACGAAGAAAGAATTCGTCAGCTCCGCATTGAAGTAGATGACCATGAAATCCGTATTGCTGCGAATACTGCGGCAATTGCAGCGCTGGATGTCAGACTAACCACGGCTGAAGGAGAAATAGTCACTTTACAGGCTGACGTCAGCGCTCTTGATGGCCGGGTTACGACTGCTGAGAGCAACATTTCTGCATTACAGGACGACTATGTATCGAAAACAGCCACTGCAACACAATCGCTGGCATCTCCCCTCAATGTAACAACATCCTATTCGGTCGGCGGCACCAAGGTTATTGGTGCTCGTCAGACAGGGTGGACAGCGGCTACAGGTACGGCTCTTCGCGGCTCATTCAACGCTAACCAGACATACACGGTAAGTGCCACATACACACGGTCTGAGGTGTCGGCTATGGCTACAGGATTGCAGCAGGCGCGGCAGCGTATCAAAGCTCTGGAAGATGCATTACGGACTCATGGGTTGATTGACTGATGATTACATTCAAACCAACGCGAAACATCGACCTGATCGAAGCAGTCGGAAATCACCCTGACATTATTGCCGGAAGCAACAACGGTGATGGATACGACTACAAACCTGATTGCCGTTACTTTGAGGTGAACGTGCACGGGCAGTTCGGCGGCATTGTTTACTATCAGGAGATTCAGCCGCTTACATTCGATTGCCACGCCATGTACCTGCCAGAGGTTCGTGGCTTCAGCAAGGAAATCGGGCTGGAGTTCTGGCGATACATTCTGACTAACACCACTGTTCAGTGTGTCACATCGTTCGCTGCGCGCAAATTCCGCCACGGGCAGATGTACTGCGCAATGATTGGCCTTAATCGTGTAGGAACCATCAAGAAATACTTCAAAGGCGTGGATGACGTGACATTTTACAGTGCTACACGCGAAGAACTAATCGAATTTCTGAATCACGGGAGATAGCCATGTTATATGCATTTAAGCTGGGCAGAAAACTGCGCGGCGAGGAACCTTATTGCCCTGAAAAAGGCGGGAAAGGTGGCAGTTCTGATAAAAGCGCAAAGTATGCAGCAGAAGCCCAGAAGTATGCCGCAGACCTGCAAAATCAGCAGTTCAACACCATCATGAACAACCTGAAGCCGTTTACTCCTCTGGCTGATATGTATGTCGGCAGCCTCGAGAACTTATCGTCTCTGGAAGGGCAAGGTCAGGCACTTAACCAGTATTACAACTCTCAGCAGTACAAAGATCTTGCTGGTCAGGCTCGCTATCAGAGTCTGGCGGCAGCGGAAGCAACAGGTGGATTGGGTTCCACTGCAACCGGTAATCAGTTAGCAACAATCGCACCAACGCTTGGTCAGCAGTGGCTGTCTGGTCAGATGAACAACTACCAGAATCTGGCAAACATTGGTCTTGGCGCACTGCAAGGTCAGGCAAACGCCGGGCAGACATATGCCAACAACATGAGTCAGATTTCGCAGCAAAGTGCGGCTCTTGCAGCGGCAAATGCCAACAGACCATCAGCAATGCAATCTGCTATTGGCGGAGGTGCGTCTGGTGCTATTGCTGGGGCTGGACTTGCGAAATTAATTGGTTCATCAACTCCGTGGGGGGCTGCGATCGGCGGCGGTCTTGGTCTGCTTGGCTCGTTGTTTTAAGGGGTAATCATGGCTACGTGGCAACAGGGTATTAATTCTGGTGGTTTTCTGGCTGGCATCGGTACGCAAAATGAGAATGCGCCAAAGGCAAGCGACATTAACGCAACGCTTGGTCTGATCCGCGAAAACAATGAACTGGCTCGCTCAGGTGCAAATAACGTTGGCCTGACCGCGTTACGTGGTCTGGCTGGAGTTGCTGATATTTACAATCAGGAACAGCAACAGAAAGCTATTAGTGCGTTCAATAAGGTTCACGCTGATGCATGGGCTTCTGGTGATCCATCGGGACTATTTAAGTTTGCCCAGGAAAATCCAGCGTTTGTTGCACAGGCACAACAGGCGTTTTCCGGTCTTAATGATCAGCAACGCAACGATATGGGCGATTTAGCCATGAGGGCTAACGTCGCTCTTTCTCAGGGACCGGAAGCCTACAGTAAATTCATTACTGACAACAAGGACAGGTTAAATCGTGTGGGTGCGAATGCTGACTGGATGATTCAGACAGGTATCCAGAATCCAGAGCAGCTATCACACATGCTGACTACTATGTCTCTCGGTGCGCTTGGACCAGAAAAGGCGTTTGCTGTTCAGGACAAGATGGCTGGTCGTGAAATTGACCGAGGCAGACTGGCAGAGACAATCCGCAGCAATCAGGCTGGCGAGGCGCTAACAGCGCGTGGTCAGAATATCACGATGCGCGGTCAGGATTTATCGATGCAGAGAGCATCAATGAAAGGGTCGGTTGGGAATAATGAGCGTACAGTTCAGTTAGCAGATGGCAGAACTGTAACGGTAGGCGGGAAGCTTCACGGCGCTGGGGCTAATGCGTTCTACGAAGGTATCGACAACGAGGGGAATATGGTTCGCGTCCCTGCTGGCTCTATTGCCGCTCCGGCTACATCGGCAGCAAGCGCGCAGAATTACGCAATGAAGAAAGATCTTGATGCAATTTCTGGTGCATCAATTGACGATCTTGGCTTCATGACTGGCATTACAGGCTCTTCAGGTTCTCCTGCTCTTGGTGCAGATATTCGTAGCCGTGCATCTGGTGGTGATCAGAGGAAACTATACAACGCTGCACAGCGAATCCAAGGAAAGATGCAGAATCAGGGCATTGCAGCAGCCAGAGACATGGGGGCATCCGGTATCAACACCGTTGCAGAAGCAAAGATGTATTTTCAAGGTATGCCACAGGTTGATTTCTCAAGCCCTGAAGCACTGCAACAATCAATGCGCGACATTCAGCAATATACCGACAATTACAACCAGCAATATAACGTTAATGTCGGTAATGGAGGGAAGAAATCATCAATGCAACAGCCGCCTACTCAGCAATCAGCAGGAGGTAGCTACACGTCAAAATCAGGCATTCAATTTACGGTGGAATGATGAAAGTAACTGCAAACGGTAAGACATTTACCTTTCCTGATGGTACGAGCACCGAAGATATTGGCACCGCCATTGATGAGTATTTTGCTGGTCAGGCTGTTCAGCAACAAACAGTTAATCAGGCCAATAATGCACCAACACGGGAAGAACCATCATTGATGCAACAAGCTGGCGATTGGCTCACTGGTGGTCAAAGTGCAGGGCAAATTGCAGAACAGGCTGGTCGTGGTCTGGTAAACATACCATTTGACGTATTGCAGGGTGGCGCAAGTCTGATTAATGCAATCAGTCAGGGGCTTGGTGGCCCCAAGGTTTTGGATGATGTTTATCGCCCTGTCGATCGACCGACAGACCCTTACGCACAAGCCGGTGAAACAATTGGTGGGTATCTCCTGCCAATTGGCACAGCGGCAAAAGCTGTTGGAGCGACAGCAAAGCTCGCTGGAGATATCGGTTCCGCAGGAAACATGATTGCAGGTTCTCTTGCTGATGCTGCAAATCAGGAGGGCGACTTTGCACAAAATGCTGCCATTAACGGTGGTATCAATATTGGTGCTCAAGGCGTTCTTTCAGGTGTCGGGCGCGTTATTGCGCCAAGAGTTTCACAGGCTCTTGGTGGTGCAGCACTGAATTCTGCTAATGATGTTTCCAGGATGGCAAAGTCAGGTGCTGGGCGTCAGTCAATTGCCAGTCAGGCCGCTAATGTGTCCGAAGATGTAGCAAAAGCGGCTGAGTCTGCTGGAATTGATATAAACGCATTAACACCAGGAATGCGATCTGGAAGTCGTGGAATTGCACAAGCCGAAGGCGCATTGGCATCAACACCAGGAATTGTTCAGGATGCCCATCAGGCAGCATTTAACGAAATATCATCAAAGTTAAGTCGAAACCTTGATGAATTTGGGGCCGCATCTGGAACGGCATCAGAAAAAAGTGCGGCTATAAAACAAAGGATTCTTCAAAATCTTGATCAGATGAAGGATGCCGAGCGCGCGGCATGGGATGACGTGCGGTCAACAATGCCAAATCAAAAAGCAAGAATGCTAAATGGTAATGCCGTTATTCAGGCAGAGCGATCTGCTGGCATACCGCTTACTCCTGAAATGAAACAGTTTGTTCAGGCAAACAATCAAGGTGGAGTAACATTTGATGGCATGAAAGCATGGAGAGCGAAATTTGCTGATGCTGAGCAAAAATATAAGCGTAGCGGAGAGGCAAATGCGGCAAGGAGAGCAGGGGAAATACGCCGGGCAATTACTGATGATATGCGCACAATGGCGGAAAACGGCGGATTTCTTGATGACTGGCAAAAAGCTAATGATCTGTCTAAAGCGAGGCTATCCGCACAAGAGAGTGCAGAGTCTGTTTTTGGGCGTGATTTGGCAACAGATGCACTGATTACGAATGGAGTAAAATCTCTTCAATCATCGTCAGCTAAAGGTCTTAATGGTCCTGCTGGATTCCATTCTATGATCCGCGCGCTGCCAGAATCAGAGCGTGTTCCTGCTATATCATCAATGTTGCAGGATGCTATCTCGCATGGTGTACGTGGTGGCAAATCTGATGCAGCAGGAATTAACCATATCGCAGGGATACTTACCCCACAAAATGTAAAAGCCATTAGCAGATATTCCTCAGAACTTGGAAGAATTGCTGATGCATATGGCACTCTTGCAAGAGCGGCAGTGAAGCCTCAGCAGTATATTGAAAGAACAGGGAGAACAGCCAATGTTCTACGTGATCTTGACGCTGGTTTATCCAACGTTACCTCAACAGTATTAAATGCAATTGCAAACTCAACGTCGGGTGCCATTGTTGGTGGAGCAGGTGGGGGCATTGCAGGCGCGGCCGCAGGTGCTTTAGTTGGCGCCGGGTTAAAAGGTGCTGTATCTAAAATTGCCACCACGCGTAGCGGTCGATATGCGATAGAGAAAGCAGTTCAGGAAGCCACGAAAGCAGTAAGAGCTGGCGGAAGTAAAGAAGCATTAGCGGCGGCGGAACGCAGATTTATGGCAAATAAAGCCGCCGTAAAAGCAATACGTGATGCAGTTGGAAACGAAGAGTTCAATCGCTTAGCGAGGGCTGGCATTGTAGCGTCGCTAAGCGGAATAGCACAGGAGTAATTAATCATCCATGGATGGATTGAGCTTATCTCGTGTTGATGTGGCGATTTGTCCTACATTCCTAAGCCAAGATTTCAAATCCTTGATATTGTCATTGATTTCATGAATATCTTCTTTTTTTAGTCTGTTAATATTATTCTCAATAATTTCAATGGATTGCTCAATATCAGATATAGTGAATGATAGTTTGTTCTTCTCATCTTTTATTGAGTTTTTAAGTGCTTCGTTCTCAGTCTTGAGGTCAGATATCTTTTGTTTTAAAGATGCCAGTTGGTACTGAACCACAATGAGTGCGATAGCTATCACGATAACTGTTGTATACACACCAACCTCCTTAGTTTTGAGCAGGATACCATGAAAAAAGTAAACATCTTTTGCCTACTTCACATTTGAATGGTTTGTCATTAGGATGTTTCCGGTTTTTTCAAATATGGAAATTGATATGAAGAGGATTATCGGCGTTGTTGCTGGCGCTATATTGTTATCTGGGTGCGCAACTATTGTTGGTGACGAAACACAGCTCGTGCAAGTGAACAGCAATCCTTCCGGTGCGAGCTTTAAAGTAAAAGACGAATCAGGCGTGATTGTTGCGCAAGGCAAGACCCCGCAAGGAGTAACTCTTGCCAAGTCAGATGGTAGTTATTTTGGCAAAAAGAGCTACCAGATCACTATGGAAAAGGATGGGTACGAACCAGTTACCCTGCCAATCAAAGCCAATGCTAATGGTTGGTATATTGGTGGAAACCTTGTGTTTGGTGGGTTAATTGGTTGGCTTGCTGTAGATCCTTTTAATGGTGGGATGTATACCTTGAAGCCAAAAGAGGCAAACGCATCTCTTATACCATCAACAAAGCAAGACTAATAAATAGGACCCACCTTCAGGTGGGTTTTTTGTACAAATACTTCAGCGTATCAAACACCATCTTCTTAACAAGCTCTGACTGCTCATCAGCGAGTCGTTCTGCATCGTCGCGATATCCAGTCACAGGCGATGGTTTTGATAGAGCATCTTGGACGATTTGTAACAACTCGGAGTTCATTGATCTCCCATTCGCCTTCGCCCTGAATTTTAATTTCTCCCTTACTTCCATAGGCATACGGAAGTTAAAGTGCGGATCATCTCTAGCCATGCCATCACTCCAAGTTAGTGTATTGACATGATAGAAGCACTCTACTATATTCTCAATAGGTCCACCGTGGACCTATATTGTGAGGTGAATATGAAAGGAATGAGCAAGATGCCGCAGTTCAATTTGCGGTGGCCTAAAGAAGTATTGGATTTGGTACGCAAGGTGGCGGAAGAGAATGGTCGGTCTGTTAACTCTGAGATTTATCAGAGAGTAATGGAAAGCTTTAAGAAGGAAGGGCGCATTGGCGCGTAAAGTTGAAGCCCCAACTGCGGGAACAGTCAGGGCTTCGGTATCAACAAATCGGATTAGGAAATATTGACATGAAAAGTATAGCAAAGGCACAAAACGATTTCACCATCTTCAAATTCGGCGACAGTGAAATCCGCGTCATCAACAAATGCGGTGAGCCGTGGTTTGTAGCAAAAGATGTTTGTGATGCTTTAACCCTGACTAACTCACGCAAGGCGCTTACTGCACTTGATGACGATGAAAAGGGAGTAACTTTAAGTTACACCCTTGGTGGTGAGCAGAATCTAAGCATTGTTAGCGAATCAGGTATGTATACATTGGTTCTGCGCTGCCGCGATGCTGTCAATAAAGGTTCGGTCCCGCACAAATTCCGCAAGTGGGTAACAGCAGAAGTTCTACCTTCAATTCGCAAACATGGCGAGTATGTGAAAGGCAAGAAAACCACTGTTGAGGAAAGAACGCCGCTACGCGATGCAGTAAACATGCTGGTAGGAAAGAAAGGACTTCGCTATGACGATGCATACAATATGGTTCATCAGCGTTTTGGTATTGACAGCATTGATGAACTTTCAATTGAACAAATCCCGCTGGCCGTAGAGTACATCCACAGGGTAGTGCTTGAAGGTGAGTTCATCGGCAAACAAGAGAAGAAAACCAACGAGCTTTCTGCAAAAGAAGAAAACAGCCTTGTATGGTTATGGGATTATGCCAACCGCTCACAGGCATTATTCCGCGAACTGTATCCGGCATTAAAACAAATTCAATCGAACTATTCCGGCAGATGCTACGACTACGGTCATGAATTCTCGTATGTTATCGGAATGGCGAGAGACGTTTTAATAAACCACACACGAGATGTTGATATTAATGAGCCAGATGGACCAACGAATCTTTCCGCATGGATGAGACTCAAGAATAAAGAATTACCTCCTTCAGTACATAACTACTGACAGATAACCAACGCAACGACCCAGCTTCGGCTGGGTTTTTTTATGCCCAAAATTCACCGTAGCCACTCAGCGACGTTTCCTTGTATCTGGAGCAAATTAAATGACAGACATTACAGCCAATGTGATCGTATCGATGCCTTCGCAACTCTTCACTATGGCTCGTTCTTTTAAAGCCGTAGCCAATGGAAAAATTTATATCGGGAAAATTGACACTGACCCGGTAAATCCTGAAAACCGGATTCAGGTTTATGTGGAAAACGAAGACGGTTCTCTCGTTCCTGTTGCACAGCCAATCATCATTAACGCTGGCGGGTATCCTGTATATAAC
>OGWT01001090.1_pt1 | contig 21432 bp, 21 predicted proteins | sample 1576101 | NCBI WGS metagenome assembly OGWT01 (sample SAMEA3541481, study PRJEB24748) | human gut metagenome | biome: human gut; feature: human-associated habitat; material: faeces | place: China | collected 2012 | reverse complement strand
CTGCAATAGACTCAAATTCTTTAATGTCTTCTTCTGTTGCTTTGCTGCCTGTTGTACCATCAAAAGCGTTAATTCTTTCAACCACATCTTCAGGACTTGCAGCAAATGCTACAAGAGCTGCTGACATAGCTGAGAAAACCATCACAAGAGCAAGAACAACACTCAACAGTTTTTTGCCTTTTGCCATTTTCTTTCCTCCAAATATGATTTTTTTGCGGTGCACAAGTCCGTATAACCGATTGCCCTGCTATGATAATTCATTGGATTAAATAAATCAATGGTAATGTTGTGAAAAGAAAAAATGAAGTATTTGTAAAAAATATAGAACCGATTGTTAAAATTTGATAATTTTTTTATTTAAAATTACCGACTGAACAGTCGAAATCCTTTCCAAAATCGAAAACACCGTTTTTTAGCTTTAAAAATAATTTGATATTTTTTAATTAATATTAATTTATTAAAAAATACCGTTTCTTGCGATTTCATATAGAAAAATTGTTATAACCCTTTTCCAAGATCTAATATTTAGGCATAGTAAAAAGCCCTCCCGAAGGAGAGCTTTTAACTTAACTTATAATTATGAAGGGGAAGTAATCAGCTTCTCTTTTTTGTTATAACAAGTGCTGCGCCGGAAAGAGCTGCCATTGCTGCAAAGATTCCGATAACTGCTGAATCACCGTTTGCGGGAGGTGTTACAGGATTTGCAGGATCATCTGTAACAGGCTCGCTGGGATCGGCAGGATCTGTAGGCTCTGTGGGCTCCTCAGGCATTATATCCTCACCCGTAGCAAGACCGTAAACAAGTGCGAAAGCCTGATCCTTTGTCATAGAAGTAAGTACTGAAGGATCGATGGGAAGCTCAACATTTACAAGGTCAAGGATGATTGCAACATTACCGGGAACCTGAAGAACATTGTCATAGATGTAGTTGTAAAGAATTACAACTGCGTCTGCATTTGTCTTTGCATTGCCGAGATCTGTAAGAACGGGCTCAAGACGTCCGAGATAGAAGTTCTTACCGTCAGTTGCCTTTGTGATATCGTCAACAAATACAAGGTCGAAGTCAACTTTTGCATATGCGTCAAATGCCTGAACTGCAATCTTCTCAAGATCAAATCTCTTGGGATTGTCAAGAGTGGGAAGTGCATTGAAACCGTCAACGATTGTTGTGATTGTATCTGAAATGTTGCCGGGAAGCTGGATGAAGCCGCCAACCATGTCAAGAACAGCCTTTAGGTTGTTAAGAACATCAGAAGCGCCTTCGTAAACAAGAGCAAGGTCATCCTTGTCAGCAACATTGCGAAGGATAGAAACTATACCTGTTACTGCATCGGGAAGAATAGCCTTAATGATGTTTTTAATATATGCTCTTACCTGATCGCCCTTCTGTGTCTGAACGATTGTGAACAGCTCATCAGTCTGATCAATACCAGCAGCCTTGCAGATCTTGTCAACGCCGCCGAAAAGTGCAGCCGCATTATCAGGAACGAACATAGGAATCAATGAAAGAGTACCTACAACATTATCTACAAGAATTATATCAACAAGCTTTTCAGCCTCTTTTACCATCTCGTCACCATTTGCAAAAGTGATGGGGTGCTCTTCGAAGAAAAGTGTAAATGTACCCTTTTCTACAATGTTGCCTTCTTCATCTGTAACGTCAGCCTTGATTTTACCATCTTCACCGGTAAGATCAGCAAAACGCTCAGGATAAAGTGTCTTGTAATACTCTACGCTGTCAGATTTAATTGTACCGCCCTGTAAGCTGGCGATAGAACTGAGTGTGGGAATAAATTTGTAAATTTCTTCAAAAATATCCCCTGTGATAACCTTCTGCTGAAGAAGGTCGTCAGCAACGTCAATGAGTTTGTTGACTCTTTCCTCAGTCATAACGTCTGTGTAAAGGTCGTCTTCAGCCGCAAAAGCAACTACTGCTGCTGAAAGGCTTGAGAAAACCATTACAAGAGCAAGAATCACGCTGAGGATTTTTTTACTCTTTTTCATTTGTGTTTTCCTCCACATATTTTTTTACGGACTAAATTGCTGTCCGCATGTTTCTACTTAATTATCCACTTTTACAAATAAAAATTCAATGGGAATTTTATGATAAAATTTAGGTATTCTTTTGTTTTGTTTAACTAATTGTTTAGTATTTTTAATAAATTTTTTATGTTTTCTATGGTACATGTGTGGAATTTATAACAAAATATTAGATTCAACCATTTACATATACAACTATTTATGTTAAAATTTAAACAATTTAACATTATGTGGATATTTGTAATGATATGAAAGGGATTGCACAATGAATACTCATGAGAATATTAACCGGATTATAGAGTCTTCTTCAGAATTATTTGCTGTTTACGGATATGACGGAACATCTATAAGTGAAATTTGCAAAGCCGGTAATATATCAAAAGGACGATTTTACTATTATTTCAATGATAAAGAAGACCTTTTTATTTCTTGCTGCAAATATACATATACAATTATGAGCAAACTTTTTGAACTTTTTAAAGTTGATAAAAGCCTCAGTCTTTCAGAAAATCTTCTCAATTTGTTCGCCTGTTATCAAAAGATTTTTGAAAATTATAAATTCGTACCATATATAATTTATACTATAAATTCATCACCGCCACCTGCTGTAAGAGAAGCAAGAAAAGAAATAGTAGAATTTCATCAAAATAAATTCTTACAACTGATAAAAGAGATTTTAGATGCATGTAACATTGAGGTAGATGCTTTTCATATAGCAATAGGATTTCATACAGCCTTTATATCATCATACGCAAAAGACGGCGTCTTCAGCTACGAAGAGATACGTGCTTTTGTAGGAAACGATGTTTATAAATCATTTGCTTATTACCTGGATAAAATACTTTTCGGAGTTCTTCCACGTGATTAAAAAAAGTGAGTGAATTCAACACCTAAACGTTTCTATTTAAACAGAAAATTTAAACACATAAAAAGCGGAGCACATTCTTGCGCCGCTTTTTATTCTGCTCATATATGTATTTTTTATCTTGTAATTTGTTATAAGTTTAGAATATTTCGAAAAAAATATGGAAATCAGAGCACAACTCACAAATTTTACGATTTACTTTAATTTTCTCATATGATAAAATTAGATTAATTTTGTAAATTTTATCAGGAGGAGGTTTAGTATGGATTCTCAAAACAGTGTAACACAAATAATAGAAGCGGCATCACAAATGTTTACCGTTCACGGTTATGAGGAAACTTCCATAAGCGAAATCTGTAAATCGTGCAACATTTCAAAAGGTAAATTGTATTATTATTTCAGCGATAAAGAAGACTTGTTTACCGCCTGCTGTGCTCACGCATATTCACTGGTAAATGAAATTTTTAATCTTTTCGTTTTTGACCCTGAAACAACTTTTAAAAACAATCTTCTGAATTTTTTCTCTGTTATCAAAAGGTTTTCAGCGAACATGAATTTCTGCTTTATATCATCTACACCATTCATTCTACGCAGCAATCTGCCATAAAAGAGAAAATTTTGGAAATAACCAAATACCATCAGCAGAAATTTACAAGCATAATCGAAAATATTCTTGATTGTTTTTCCATAAAAGCAAACGCATTTGACATTTCCTTGGGATTTCATACAGCTTTTATGTCAGCTTATGAAGCACAGGGAGTTTTGGACTGCAAAGATTTATGCGAACCCACCGGCAATGATGTTTACGATTATTTTAACTATTATATTGATAAAATCCTTTTCGGAGTCCTCCCGAGAGATAAAGAGACTATGGACAATCCCAAAGCGGCAAGGGATGTATAAATATTTTAAAAGTCCTATATAGTCAGCGCACTTTTGCTTAATTAAAAACGACGCAGAAAATCTGCGCCGTTTTTCTTTTTTCCTTTAACTGCAAATTACTGTATTTCTTTTATCTTCCAGACTTTCTCTGCGTATTCCTTTATTGAGCGGTCAGAGGAAAAATCTCCGCAGGAACACATATTGAGCCAGCATTTCTTGGCAAAGGCCTCTTTATCTCCTGTATCCTTATTAAGGCGAAGTCTTGTTCCAAGACAGCTTTCAAAATCATGGAGCACAAAATAATGGTCGGGTCTGTGCCAGCTCGCTCCCATTGTAATGGAATCGTAAAGCTCTTTGAACATTCCTGTTCCGCCGTCATCGAGCGTACCGTCAATAAGGGCGTCCATACATCTTTTGATTTTCGGATTTGACTTCATAAGAGACATTGGATCATAGCTTTCGTAAATTTCTGCAATCTCTTCGGCATCCGCTCCGAAAATATAGTTATTCTCTTTGCCCGCCTTTTCAACTATTTCTATATTTGCGCCGTCCATGGTTCCGAAAGTTACCGCTCCGTTAAGGGCAAGCTTCATGTTGCCTGTTCCGCTGGCTTCCGTTCCGGCAGTGGAAATCTGCTGGGAAATATCCGCCGCAGCCACTATTTTCTCAGCATAGGAAACATTGTAATCGGGCAGGAATACTACTTTCAGCAAACCTTTCATATCGGGGTCACTGTCTATGAGACGTGCAACCTCATTTATAAGCTTTATAACGCCCTTTGCCCTGAAATATCCCGGAGCCGCTTTGCCCGCAAATATTACGGTTGTGGGATTAAAAGAGTCAAGGCTCTTTTCTTTAAGCTCAAAATATATCTCCAGAACAGTAAGAATATTGAGAAGCTGACGCTTATACTCATGAAGACGCTTTATCTGGACATCGAAAACCGTTTCAGGATTTATCTTCATCCCGCTGCGTTTCTTTACATATTCCGCAAGCTGCTTTTTATTATCCTCTTTGATTTTTATAAATCTCTCAATTACTTCCCTATCATCAGCATACTTTTTAAGTCCCTCAAGGAAGCTTAAATCCTTTATCCATAAATCACTGCCCAAAAGCTCCGTTATGAGGCGGCTCAGCTGAGGATTCGCCAACGCAAGCCATCTTCTGGGAGTTATTCCGTTTGTGACATTGAGGAATTTTTCAGGATACAGCTCATACCAGTCCTTCAAAACCCGCTCTTTCAAAATATCAGTGTGGATTTTCGCAACTCCGTTTATATGTCCCGAACCGTATGCAGAAAGATTCGCCATATGCACGGTGCTGTCCTGAATTATATACATATTCTCTTTTTCCGCACCCATATCTTTAAGCTCCTGCTTTAATCGGCGGTTTATAAGAGTTATTATCTTTGCAGTTTTCGGACACACAGCACGGATAAGCTTCATATCCCATTTTTCAAGGGCTTCCTGCATAATTGTATGATTTGTATAGCCGAAAACGCTCTGAGCTGTCAAAAGTGCAGTATCAAAATAAATACCCTCTTCTTCAGTGAGAATACGAACAAGCTCAGGAACCGAAATAGCCGGATGGGTATCGTTAAGCTGTACGGTGATATAATCACCCAGCTGTGTAAGATTTTCTCCATGCTCCTTTTTGAACGTGCGGATTATATCTTTAAGGGATGCGCTGGAAAAGAAATACTCCTGTCTGAGTCTGAGAATTTTTCCGCTGACAGTTTCATCGCCGGGATAAAGTACACGAGAAATATCCTCGGCTCTGTTTTTATACTTAAGGGAGAAACTGTGTCTGCCCTGGGAAAATTTATCAAAATCAAAAGGCTCCACACTTTCACACTGCCAAAGGCGAAGTGTGGAAATATGTTCTGCGCCGTAACCGATTACCGGCATATCGTAGGGAACAGCCTTTACCTTTTCCCCTCCTGCAAACTCTACAATAACGGCATCCTCTTCACGGCGCACCGACCATGGATCGCCAAAACGTGACCAGTCGTCGGGCTCTTCTCTCTGAAATCCGTCAACGATTTTCTGCTTGAAAAGTCCGTATTTATATCTTATTCCGTATCCGTCAAGGGGGAGATTCAGTGCAGCTGCGCTGTCAAGAAAACAGGCTGCAAGACGTCCGAGTCCTCCGTTACCCAAGGCGGCGTCCTCAATTTCCTCAAAGGCGCCGAAATCAAGTCCCTTTTCTTCGAAAAATTCTTTTGCTTCATTATCCATTCCCGCACAGAGAAGATTATTATATATTGCTCTGCCCGTTAAAAACTCGGCGGAAAGATAACAGGCACGGCGGTTTTCACGGTGCTTTCTGCGGCTTTTATTCCAGTTATCGGAAATCCCGTTCATTACAGCCGCTGCCGTAACGCTGTGAAGCTCCTGTGGGTTAAGATACTCAAGGTCTTTCTGATACATACTGTGTGCAAATATATTCATGCTTTCAAAGGTCTTTGACATAATAATCAATCCTTTCTCTATAAAGCTCAAATTACTTTTTTACGCCTTTTCTTTGCTGGAAGTCTTCTGTAAGTTTCGGTTATCTTTTTTATTTTCCCGGCGAGCTTTTCATCTGCCGCTCCCTTTGTCATTCTCCAGCTCCAGTTCCCCTCGGCAACTCCTGGGATGTTCATTCTTCCCTCACTGCCAAGACCAAGAAAATCCTGCATCGGGATAATTGCAGTATCAGCAACACTCATCATTGCCGCCTTTATTATGCCCCAATTATATCCTTCACGTGCACTCAGACGCAAATATCTTTTTGCAAAGGCTCTGTCCTTGGGACTGAGAGAATTTATCCAGCCCACTGCCGTATCATTATCATGAGTTCCCGTATACACAACGCAGTTTTTTATATGGTTATGGGGAAGATAATCGCTGCTGTCATCTGCATCAAAGGCAAACTCCAGAATCTTCATGCCGGGAAGCCCCGTCTTTTTGAGCATCTTACGTACATCGTCGGTAAGCATCCCCAAGTCCTCAGCTATAACGGGCAGCTTACCCAGCTTTTTCTTCATAAATGCGAAAAATTCGCTTCCTGGGCCTTTCTCCCACTTTCCGTTTTTGGCGGTTTTCTCATCAGAAGGTATACAGTAATAGGACTCAAAGCCTCTGAAATGGTCAATGCGGACTCTGTCGCACACCTTTAAAGCATGGGACAGACGCTGTGTCCACCAGGTATAGCCATCCTCCGTCATCTTCTCCCAGTTATAAACTGGATTGCCCCAAAGCTGGCCGTCCTCAGAAAATGCATCGGGAGGACATCCTGCCACAACACGGGGAGTATAATTTTCATCCAAAAGGAAATTTTCCGGCGATGCCCATACGTCGGCGCTGTCGAAAGCTACATATATTGGAATATCACCCACTATTTCTATTCCCTTTTCATTGACATATTTCTTAAGAGCATACCACTGGCTGTAAAAAAGATACTGCTCCATTTTATAACGGTTAATTTTTTCCGAAAGCTCCTTTTCGGCTTTTTCGAGAGCTGATTTCTCTCTCATCTTAAGAGGATTTTCCCACTTATTCCAAGGAATATCTCCGTACTTTTCCTTAAGAGCCATAAAAAGGGCATAGTCACGAAGCCAAAAGTCATTTCCTTTACAGAAAATTTCATAATCATCCGGCAGGGCTTCAAAAAAGCGCTTTGCCGCCAAGGGAAAAAGTTTTTCCCTCATGGCAACCACTTTCTTAAAATCCACATGGGATTCATCGTTGCCAAAATCACATCCGCCGACTTCTTCTTTAGTTAAAAACCCCTGTTTAACAAGTAAATCCAAATCTATAAAAAGAGCGTTGCCGGCAAAAGTAGAAAAACTCATATATGGCGAATTTCCCTTTCCGCCGGGACAAAGGGGAAGTATCTGCCATAAAGTCTGTCCTGATTTTTGAAGAAAATCCGCAAACTCATAGGCTTCCTCTCCCAATGCTCCTATTCCGTAATTTGAAGGCAGAGAGGAAATATGCATCAGCACTCCGCTTCTTCTAACCATAAAATCATCCTTTCCGGAATCAAAACCGGTTACTTAAAGATATATTACTGTAAATTTAAGTCTAAATCAATAATACTTTGGCATATCCGAAAGTGTTGACAAAAATCTTATATAAAAATAAAGAGCCGATTTTCTCGACTCCTCAAATTATACCCCTGATTTTATTTTTTGTTCTTTTTGCTCTTCTTATTCCCGTTCAGTTCGCCGCCCTCAGCAAAACCTTTGCCGGAAAATACAACAGCTACTGTTTTGAAAAGGATTTTTATGTCCATAAGCATATTGTGGTTCTGGACATACTCCGCATCCCATTCCACTTTCTGCTCGTCAGTTATCATATCTCTACCGTTAACCTGAGCAAGTCCCGTAACGCCAGGTCTTACAGAATATACATTCTTCGCCTCTCTCATCTTGCGAATATGCTCTTCCTGAGGAATAAGAGGTCTTGGACCTACAAAGCTCATGGTTCCCTCAAGTATATTTATAAGCTGAGGAAGCTCGTCAAGACTGGTTTTTCTCAGCACCTTGCCTATGGGAGTAATACAGTCATCGGAATTTGCAAGATTTTTTGTAGCCACATTCTTCGTGCCCACTTTCATGGAGCGGAACTTTCTTATTTTAAAGGTCTTATTGCCAAGTCCCACTCTCTCCTGTCTGAAAACGACCGGACGTCCATCAGTTGCCATAATAATAATGGCTATTACTGCCATGGGTATGGCTAAAACAATAATCGCAAGGAGACTGAAAAATATATCAAAAACTCTCTTCATCTTTTAAATCACCTATAATTTTATTTAACATTTTTGTGAATTCTTCTTTCCTAAAAAGAAAAATCTGAAAAACTTAAATCATTTGCATAGCAAAACAAAACCGCAATTTTTCTATTGTATTATACAATATTTTACTATTTTTTGCAATACTTAGGAACCGTCAGCTTTTCCCGCCCCAAAATATGTAACCGGAAATCAAAACCGCTCTTACCGGCGCTGCTTCAAGTTCACCTGTATTTACGGGAGGCGCTATTAAAAAATATTCTCCCGGCTGAGCCTTGGAAAGATCCAGTCCCTCCAAAACCGCCATGCCCGCTCCCAGCATTGCACGGTGGGCAAGAGGTTCAAAATCTCCCTGAGGGTCAATGGAACAGCTGTCTATACCTACAAGCTTTACTCCCCTTAGGGCAAGTTCATCGGCAGCGCTTTCATGGATAAATCCACCCTGAGTTTTAAACAGTACTCGATCACAACCCGTTGGCAGATATTTATCTATAATTTCTCCCGTTATCACCGAACCCGCTTCAATAACCGTACAGGGACCAACAAATACAGAAATGTCTAAATCCTTGATGCTCAAGCCGTCCTCTATAAAATGCAGCGGAGCATCACAGTGTGTCCCGTTATGAAGGCAGGCATACATTGCCGTAAGATTGCATTCATCTCCCAGTTCCATACGGCTAATCTTTTCCGCAACGGGAACAGGATCTCCGGGATATACATCAGCTTCAAATATATTCTTTGATATATCGATAAAATCCATTAAAATCCCTCCTTTTTCCAAATAATAGCACATATATTTGCCGTTTTCAATTTTATTACAAAAGCTATTTTTTTATTTTACAAATTTGTAACCATTTAATACATGAATTGAAATTTTTCTTTTAGGAAAACGTAACAGCAAAAATATATAATGTGCTCACCAAACGAAAAGGAGTTACTAAAATGAAAATGAATATTCTTGTATGCCTTGATTCCGGATATATCCCACCTTTAAAAGTGATGCTTCGTTCCCTCACTTTTTCAAACCCAGATGATTTTTTTGATATATACGTTCTGCACTCATCTATAAGCGACAAGGATATAACATCAGTTTCCGATTCCCTTAAAAACCGAAAGGCAAAAATTATACCTATAAAGCTTCCCGACAATTTCGGAGAGGATTTCCCCATTTTAAGACATCTTACAAAAGAGGCTTATTACAGAATTTTTGCACCTTGGTATCTGCCGGCGGACCTTGATAAAATACTGTACCTTGACCCGGATATAACTATAATCGGCAAAATAGATGCACTTTATAACACAAATCTTCAGGAAAACTGCTTCGCAGGAGCAAGTCATGGTATTCCTGGCTCCCAGTTTATAAACCGCATCCGTCTGAGAATGTGCCGCAAGTCACAATATATAAACTCCGGCGTACTGTTAATGAATCTTAATAAGATAAGAGAAGAGCACAGCCGGGAAGAAATTCTAAAATACATAGACAAAAACGGAGATAAGCTTTATTTTGCCGATCAGGACGTAATAAACGGAATGTACAGCAAAAAGACAGTTTATTTCAGTCCCTTAAAATATAATCTTGATGAAAATTACTTTAAGCTTTATAACAAAACAAGTCCGAAACGTGACAGAATTGATTTTTCATGGGTACGGAAAAATACAAGCATAATCCACTACTGCGGAAAAAACAAACCATGGAAAGAGGAATACGAGGGAGAATTCGGAATTTTTTATGAAAGCTTTACTGATACTCCCGTAATAAGAAAACCGAAAGGACACGTTAATTATTTCTTTATCGATGCGGTAAACTGACAGAATTAATTTTATATTTCATTTAAGAACCTATTGACTGTCACCTTGGGGTATGGATTAAAATATAGTCAATGAGGTGATAAAAATGCTCATAGGTGAAGCGGCAAAAGAAGTCGGGACTACAAAAAAAGCAATAGAGTATTACGAGGAACAGGGGCTTATAAGTCCGGAAATCTCAGAAAACGGATACCGCAGTTTTTCCCCCGAAGACGTGACAAAACTCAGGAAAATATCAGTTCTGCGAAGTCTCGGATTATCGGTAGCGGAGATAAAGGAATTTTTATCCGGTGAAAAATATGATGAATTTCAAAAAATCATAGACAGAAAAGCTTTTGAAACGGAAACTCTTAAAGCAAAAGAAAAGATTCTTAAAGAGCTTTCAGAAAAAGCAGACTGGGATAAAATTCAGGAGGAAGTCAGAACCCTTGAAAGAAAAAATTCTGTGCTCAGTCGCCTTTTAAACTGTTTTCCGGGTTTTTACGGACAGTATCTCACCATTCATTTTGCACCGTTTTTAAATGATCCCATAACTACGCCTGAACAGCAAAAGGCTTTTGATACAGCTGTTTTGTTTCTTGACAATCTTAAAATTGACATTCCGGATGATCTGCGTAAATTCATCTATGAGATAACAAAGGAAATGGATATGAACTTTGCAGAAAAGATGTCAAAAAATCTGCAAGAGACAGTTGAAAATCCAAAAAAGTATTTTGAGGAGAACCGTGAAAATATAGAGCTTTACCGGCAAATGAAAGAAAGCGAAGAGTATAAAAGCTCCCCCGCTTTCAAACTAAATGAGTTTTTTAAGAAAATAAGCAGCGAAAGTGGATATTATGATATTTTTCTCCCTGCAATCAAGGTTCTCAGCCCTTCATATAAGGCATATTGCGAAAAGCTCATGGAGGCAGACAGAATTTTTGCAGAAGAATTTAAAAGCTGATATAAAAGGACAAATAAAAATCCGTATGCTTTGATTTTAATCGAGACATACGGATTTATTTGTTATGTGAATTTTACGGGAAGTTGTTGTTGCTCGATACCTGTGTTTGATGTACAAAACAAGTGCCGACTCAGCAAAAATAAAACCTGCGTCCAGGAAAAACCCAAACGCAGGCGGGAATGTCTATTGTTTTATGTAAGTGCGTGTGCGACTTGGATGCAAACTCAGTTTGCCTGCCAGAAACCTACCTTGCGCATTACCTTTGAAAGGGTCTTGTAGGCTATGCGGTTTGCCTTTTCTGCTCCCTCTTTAGCGCACTTTTCGAGATATGCTTTATCTCCCATAAGACGGACGAACTCTTCCTGAACGGGACGAAGCTCTTCAACAACAGCTTCTGCCACTGCTCCCTTGAAATCGCCGTATCCCTTGCCGGCAAACTCTGCTTCGATTGCCTCAAAGGTCTTGCCTGTGCAGCAGGAGTAAATTCCCATAAGGTTGTTGATACCGTCCTTGCCCTCGGCAAAGCGGACGCATCCCTCGGAATCCGTAACCGCTGACTTTATTTTCTTTGCGATAACATCGGAAGAATCATCAAGGGAGATAAATCCCTTTGCGTTGGTGTCGGATTTGCTCATCTTCTTTTCCGGCTCCTGAAGGGACTTTATTCTCGCCCCTACCTTGCCGATAAAGGGCTTCGGAACCTTGAAAGTCTCACTGTAAAGACCGTTGAATCTCTCAGCTACGTTTCTCGCAAGCTCAAGATGCTGCTTCTGATCCTCTCCGATTGGCACATAGTCAGTCTGATAAAGAAGAATATCCGCCGCCATAAGGGTGGGATATGCAAAAAGTCCCACGTTTACGTTATCGGCATGCTTTGCGGATTTATCCTTGAACTGAGTCATTCTTGAAGCCTCGCCGAACTGGGTGTAGCAGTTGAGAATCCAGCCAAGCTGTGAGTGCGCCGGCACATGGCTCTGGACAAAGAGAATATTCTTCTCCGGATCAAGGCCGATTGCCATGAGCATTGCATACATCTCAATTGACCTGCGTCTTAAATCGGCGGGAGTTGTTCTGACTGTTATTGAATGGAGGTCTGCAACGGCAAAAAGGCAGTCGTAGTCCTCGCTCATGTTTTTCCAGTTTTTAAGTGCTCCCAGGTAGTTGCCGAGAGTGGGCATACCTGTGGGCTGAATTGCGCTTAAAACACGCTCTTTTGGCTGTACGCTGTTTTCCACTTTTTACCTCTCCCTTATCTGTAAAAATCGGCTGCCTTTGAAAGACGCTTCATACCCTCGACAATCTTTTCATCAGTGGGTGTTGAGAAGTTTATACGGAAACAATCTGTCTTTGCGCTTTCGTCAACCATAAATGCAGAACCGGGCACAACTGCCACTTTCTGCTCAACTGCCTTGCGGCAGAAATCCATCATATCAACCTTTTCGGGAAGCTTACACCAGATGAACAGTCCGCCATCGGGCTTGTGGTATGTTACAAAATCGCCGAGCTCGCTGTCAAGAAGTGAGCACATAAGGTCAAGCTTTTTCTTGTAAATGCCGCAGATTTTCTGAATGTGTCCCTCAAAGTCGTAGTTATTCATCCAGCGCTCAACGATCATCTGGCAGAGCATTGTGGTGTGAACGTCGCTTGTCTGCTTGCCGACGGTCATCTTTGCTATAAGCTCTGCAGGAGCGATAACATAACCTACACGCATACCGGGTGAGAGAATCTTTGAGAATGAGCCTGCATAAATTACTATGCCGTCTTCGTCAAAGCTCTTGATGGGAGGAATATGCTCGCCGCTGACTCTCAGATCTCCGTAGGGGTTGTCCTCAAGGATGAGCACACCGTACTTTTTGGCAAGGCGGTAAACTTCCTTTCTCTTTTCAAGGGACATTGTAGCTCCCGACGGGTTCTGGAAGTTGGGAATTGTATAGATAAACTTTGCGTTTTTCTCGGTTTTAAGTACCTCTTCGAGCTTTTCGGTATCCATTCCGTCTGCTTCAACGGGAACACCTGCAAGCTTTGCGTTATAAGCTCTGAAACAGTTAAGGGAACCGATAAAAGACGGAGCTTCACAGATGACAGTATCTCCCTCATTTACGAGTACTTTTGTGGCAAGGTCCATAATCTGCTGTGCGCCGGAAGTGATAATGATGCTGTCAAAATCTCTGCCCACATTGTGCTTTTTCTTCATGTAAGCGGCAACAGTCTTTTTAAGAGGCTCATAGCCCTCAGTTACGCCGTACTGAAGAGCGGTTATGGGATCGTTTGCCATAATGTCCGCAGTTATCTCACGGACTGCATCTACCGGGAATGCATCGGGAGCCGGGTTTCCTGCGGCAAAGGGTACGATTTCCGGGTCTGCGGTAGCCTTTAAAATTTCACGGATTGCGGAAGGCTGCAGGGCCGCAATTCTGTCTGAAAATGTAAACTCCATCTTTCAAACCACCATTTCTATATATATTGCTTTTAATTTATTACATTGATTCGGGAACGGTAATGCGGAACATTTCGAGAATGTTGCGGATTGTATCCCTTACACATACGCAAAGGAAAAGTCTTGCCTGCATAAGTGATTCATCCTCGCAGGTAACACGGCAGCTGTTGTAGAACTTGTGGAAAAGTGTTGCAAGCTCTATAACATAACGTGTGATTCTTGCCGGGTCGTAGTTCTTTGCGGAAAGTACGATTTCATCAGTAAGGGCGGCAAGGTGACGGATAAGCTCACGCTCTTCGGGTGCACAGAGCAGAAGCAGCTCTTCGTCGGTTACATCACGAAGCTCAGTTCCCTGAGCGGCGGATTTTTTAAGTATGCTGCAAATACGTGCATGAGCGTACTGGCAGTAGTAAACGGGATTCTGTGAGCTTGTCTCAACTGCAAGGTCAAGGTCAAAATCCATCTGTGAGCCTGCCTCACGCATATTGAAGAGGAAACGTACTGCATCTACGGGGATTTCCTCAAGAAGATCTGTAAGGGTAATGGATTTACCTGTTCTCTTTGACATTCTTACAACCTGACCGTCCTTCATAAGGCGGACAAGCTGCATAAGGATTATATCGAGTCTTGATGGATCAATGCCGATTGATTCAAGAGCGCCTTTCATACGGGCAACGTGGCCGTGGTGGTCTGCGCCCCAGATGTCAATTGCCTTGTCAAATCCTCTTGTTACAAGCTTATTGCGATGATATGCGATATCTGCCGCAAAATATGTGGGATTGCCGTTGGCACGGATGAGAACATCATCTTTGAGCTCAAGACGGTCAATCTCCTCCTGAGTTTTGCCCTCGGCAAGAAGTCTCTTTTCGCTTACCTCTTTATTCTTATACCAAACGGCTCCGTCCTTTTCATAGGTAAGTCCCTTTTCCTTGAGAAGTTCAACGGTTTTCATAACCTCTCCGCTCTCATGAAGGGTGCTTTCATGGAACCACTTATCATATTCAATTCTGTACTTTGCCATTGTAGCTTTCATTGCCGCAATATTCTTGGGAAGGGCAAAGTCTACAAGAGCCTTTTTGCGCTCCTCTTCGGAGATGTCCATGTATTTGTCGCCGTTTATCTCCTTAAACTCTTCGGCAAGCTCTTTGATGTCAAGTCCCTGATAGCAGTCCTCGGGAAGAGGTGCATTCTCTTCACCTACAAAAAGCTGACGGTAACGGACATCAAGGGATGAAGAGAATTTTTCAATCTGATTACCTGCGTCGTTAATATAAAACTCACGGCTTACATTATATCCCGCTCTCTCCATAACAGCTGCAAGGCAGTCACCTAAAGCACCGCCACGGGCATTACCCATATGCATGGGTCCTGTGGGGTTTGCAGAGACGAACTCTAGCATTACCTTTTCGCCTTTGCCGTAATCAGAACGGCCATAATCCGAGCCGCACTCCTTAACGTCACGGAGAATTGCTCCGTAATAGCTGTCTTTAAGATAGAAGTTAATAAAGCCGGGACCTGCTGTTTCGCACTTTTCGAGATATGTGCCCTCAAGAGAAATGTTCTCCTTGATTGCGTCTGCAATCTTCTTAGGAGCACAGCGGAATGCTCTTGCAGAAATCATTGCAGCATTGGTGGAGAAATCTCCGTTTGCCCTGTCTGCGGGAACCTCTACGTTTACCTCGGGGATTTCTCCCTCAGGGAGTTGACCCTTTGCTATTGCCGCCTTTATTGCCTCGACTACCGCTGTCTTTATTGAATTTTCAGTTTCCTTAACTATTTTTGACATCTTTACGCCTCCCGTATTTTTATCATCATGTGATTTTCCGTAATCTGATTTCCAAAATCTATAATGTAATCCATTTCAAGGCTTCCGCCTTTTTCGGTTACGTCGGATATAATATAGTTTGTATAAATCGCCATCTGCATCTGTCCGTAAGGGGTGGAGTAAATGCACATATGACGTTTTTTATTTTCCAAGAAAAGCTGTGAGGTGTATTCGCCACGCCTTGTCATTTTTACGGACTCTCCGCCGTTTTCAACCTGCAAGGTGGTTTCGCTTCCCTTTAGCTCTCCGCCCTCAGAATAGGAAAGAGTGAAGTTTTCACCATCTCCCTCGAAAAATCCGTCGGTAGTGACGATTATTGTTTCTTCCTCATTTCCCGCAAAGGCGTTAATATCAATTATTACTTCCTTTTTCATGGTCACCGACCCTTTTTATTTCTCCCACTTTTCCATTGCAAGGCTCATGAGTCTGTCAAGAAGCTCCGGATAGGGGATTCCCGCAGCGTCAAAAAGCTTTGGATACATACTGATTGAAGTGAATCCCGGAATTGTATTGGGCTCATTGAGCATTACCTTGCCGTCGCTCTCTCTTACAAAGAAATCCACTCTTGCAAGTCCTGAGCAGCCAAGTGCTTTATATGCCTTTACAGCAGCTTCTCTTACTTCGTCCCTCTTCTCCTTGGGAAGATGTGCGGGAATATGAAGCTCGCTGTCCTCAACATATTTTGCATCAAAATCGTAAAACTCGTTGCAGGCTACAATTTCGCCTATATCGGAAGCTATGGGGTCTTCGTTGCCGAGAACTGCGCACTCAACCTCTCTGCCTATTACTGTCTCTTCAAGGACTATCTTTTCATCCTCTTTAAATGCATTCTCCATTGCAGCGCAGAGCTCGTCACGGTTATCGGCTTTTCCCACACCCACAGATGAACCTGCATTTGCCGGCTTTACAAAAATGGGATAACCTAATTTTTCCTCAGCTCTCTCGATTATGCACAGAGGATGAAGCTCATAATCCCTTTTATTAGCCGCAACCCATTTTGCCTGGTCGATTCCTGCGGCATCTGCAAGAGCGTTCGTAAAGGCTTTATCCATGCACACAGCAGAGGATGCACAGGAGCATCCAACAAAGGGAATACCAGCCATAGTGAAAAGTCCCTGAATTGTGCCGTCCTCACCGTTTCTTCCGTGAAGTACCGGGAAAGCAACGTCTATATAGATTTCCTCATATTTTCCGTCATGGAGAACAACTATTCCGTGAACAGATGCGTCAGGGGATACAAAAGCCGGTGTACAGTATTCCGGTGAAGCCCATTTGTCATCCTTTAAAAGGGAAATATCACCGTTAAAAAGATACCAGCGTCCGTCTGAGGTGATACCCATTTTTATAACCTCATATTTATCGGTAGGTATGTTTCTGAGAATTGATTCGGCAGACATAAGAGAAATTGAATGTTCGCTGGATACACCGCCGAAAATCACAAGTGCTTTTTTCATCTTAACCGCCCTGCAAAAGCTTATATGACTTTTATACGCCTTACAGCTTTCGCTTCCTTTCTTTATTTATTGTAAGAGGCTTACCATTTTTGCTATTAAACGGCACTCCTGCCATAATAATATATAATACCACATACATGGTTTATTCGCAATTGTTTAAAGGGATTAATATAAAGTCAAAAGCCGAAATATAGATCTTTTAATGAAATTTATTCTGTTTAAAATTCGAGACGGAAAAAATCCCTGTCTTATAATGATTAAAGAGCTCCGATAACCGAATTTTATATGATTTGTAATGCATTTACGGCAATTTAAATGTTAATTTTTCTTATGGGTCTTTCTTTTACGCTTCAGCTGTGATATAATGCAGAATATATACTGCCATATTGTACGTTCTTATATTTTCAAGATAGAAAAAACAAGGAGATGCCACAATGACAGAGGTTTCAAAATTATTTTCCGCAGTTTCCAAGGGACTTGAGGAGCTTATGGCGGATAACGGCTTTAAAGCAGTTTTTCCGGCAGGAGTCAAGGCAAACGAGCTTCCCATGTTCAGTGAGAACGGCAAAGAACGCATTGTTTACGAGGGTAAAAAGGGCGTTGTTAAAATTGAGCACAGCGAAAAACTTATAAACGTTATGTTTGCAAACACTCTTCCCGAAGAGGTTGAGGATTCCGATTTCAAGACCCTTTCATCAACTTATTTTGACAGCGAAACAGCTGACGAAACAGACCTTAAATATATCACCAACGAAGCTGTTGACACTCTTACAGGAGTTTTCGGAACAAAACAGGCTGTTGTTAAGAAAAAACTTCCGCCTCCAGTTTCCAAGACAGCTGCAAAGAGCGGCACAATGGCATATGACCCCAACAGCCTTGCAAACAGACTTTGCGGTGCATATCCTGAGCTTAAACCCTACTACCGTGCAAATATCGAAACTTATGACCGTTTCCTTGCAGAAGAGTTTTTCGACAAGTACGGCACAAAGGTGATTATCGACACAATCAGACAGAATGACAAGCTGAAGATGAAGAAGCTCTTCAATATTCTCAACTCTGTTTTTGATGACGGTACAAACGAGACTCAGAGCCTTATCTGCGTTACAATCCTCGGTAAAATGGATAACGATCCCCAGCTTATCGAAAACGCTAAAGCTTATATGGAAGATTACCTTGCAGATCCGGTTATCGCTGTAAACAAATATCTCAGTTCAGCAGCCGGTAAAAAGGCAAAGAAAAAGCTTGCAAATCCGCCTCTGTACAAGCCTAAGAAAAAGAAAAAGAGCATGATGTCAACTCTTACAGGCGGTATGCCCCAGTAAACAGTTATGAAAAACCCATCACAGTTTAATTACGCTGTGATGGGTTATTTTTTGTCTTTATTTATTTTTAGAAAGCTGCGCCAAAGCGAGACTTGCAAGGCCTATACCAAGTATAGCCACTGCTGAACGTGTATCAATCTGATCCATCACTAACAGTGCAGTCACCGCAACTCCCATGGCCAGCGCCACACAGTTAAAAATCAGCTCTATTAATTGGGAAGTTTTGCCGCCAGATGTCTTCACATTTGTGCTGCTTTTAACCTGCATAAGGGTATCCACCGACACACCGAAAATTTCCGCAAGCTTCGGAATGGAACTTACATCGGGAAAAGACAAATCACGCTCCCATTTTGAAACAGCCTTATCAGTAACTCCCATTTTCTCAGCTAACTCAGCCTGTGTCATATTGTTATCCTTACGTAGCTGCGCAATCATTGCACCGAAAGTTTTTTTCATCGATTCAGGACTCCTTTTATTAAAGTATCCGAATTATATCATTTTATTTGCTTCCACTAAACCCACTGACGGTTTAGTTTACTCGACCTGCGGTTAAGGACACCTTTAATCGGCTTATTTTATTGCTTTCAACCGGCAGCATACAGAGATATGAGCTGGTGTATATCCACTCAAAGCAGCATTATTTAGATTCACACAATTCACTTTTAAGACGCAGGATATTTTCCCTTATTTTTTCCGCTGTCTCTATAAACTCAGCATCATCTTTTCCTGTTGGATCAGAAAGCGCCCAGTCCTCGTCAAATCCCCTGCCGATATAGGGACAGTGAACTCCACAGCCCATGGAAATGGCTATATCAGGTACGGGAATTTTATCTATGGTTTTGGGAGTATGCTCCGACATATCAATGCCGAAATACTCTTTCATAATTCTAACGGCATCATGGTTTACTTTTCCCTTAATCTCAGAACCGGCGGAAAAGCTTTCAAAAACATCACTTGCAAGGGCTTTGCCGAAAGCTTCAGCCATCTGACTTCTGCATGAGTTATGGACACAGATAAACGCAACCTTTTTCATATCACTTACTCCGCTTTTCACTGAGTATCTGCTTTGCTTCCTCTGCAGAAAGCACTTTGCCGGATGCGGCAACCTCACCGTCAATTACAAGGGCAGGAGTGGTCATTACTCCGTACTCAGCAATTTTTGCAAAATCTCTTACATGGTAGACAGGTTCCTCAATGCCCATTTCCGAAAGAGCGGATTTTACATTTTCCTCAAAAGCCTGACACTTACTGCATCCGCTGCCCAGCACTGCAATATATTTTCCGCTGAGCACAGGTTCCTCATTTATATCTGCACTAATTTTCTTTTTACCAAAACTGAAAAGTCCCATACTAACACCTCTTAAATATTATTTTAAACAAACAAATAGGATAAACTATTGAAAGTATAACCAATTATGATTATACCCACCGTTACAATAAACACGAAAAACGCCAGAAGCTTTGGCTTGACTGCCTTTCTGAGCATTATTATAGACGGCAGAGAAAGAGCAGTTACACTCATCATAAAACTTAAAATTGTACCGATTCCGGCGCCCTTTGTAAATAAAGCCTCAGCAACAGGAACCGTTCCAAAAATATCCGCATACATGGGAACGCCTACAACAACCGCAATAAGTACGGAATACCATTTATCTTCGCCTAAAGCTGCCACTACAAAATCTTCGGGAATAAAATTATGGATTGCAGCTCCAATTCCCACTCCGAATAAAATATAGGGAGCAACTTTTTTGACAGTGCCTGTAACCTGATCAAAGGCATATTTTAATCTTTCCTTAAAGGAATATGTGAGCATTTCGCCATCAACACTGTTTCCGTTCTTTACAAAATCTTCCACATGTTTTCCTATGCCGGATTTTTCTATAATATATCCGCCTGCAACAGCGAGAATCAGACCTACAATAACATATGCAGCGGCAATTTTAATACCGAAAATACTGGTTAGGAGAATAAGAGAGCCTAAATCCACAAGGGGAGAAGAAATCAGAAAAGAAAAAGTGATACCGCTGGAAAGTCCGCTTCTTGTAAAACCGATAAAAAGCGGAATTGAAGAACAGGAACAAAAAGGAGTAACCGTTCCCAAAAGTGCGGCAAGAATATTCGCCCATATACCTTTGAATCTGCCTAAAATCCTTTTGGTACGCTCAGGGGGAAAATAACTTTGAATATATGATACAAGAAAAATCAAAACTGTAAGCAAAATAAAAATTTTAATTGTATCATAAATAAAAAAGTGTATTATTCCCCCAATGGATGACGATACATCCATACCGCAAAGGTGCAGAAGTCCCTCCACAAGATCACTGAGCCATTTCATTCCAAGAATCTGTGTCTGTATAAAATTCCAAACTAAAGACATATTTCCTTGTTATATATAGATAATCATCTATTTTAATTCCATATAAAAAGCCGCTTCAGCGGCCTCTTATACTAACCTAAATCAACCCATAAGAATATCTATGTAACTTCTAAGGTCTGAAAATTCGCCTTCGTTTAAAGAATAATGCATCCAGCGGCCATCTTTTTTGCCTTCAACCAAACCGCTCTCACATAAGATTTTCATGTGATGAGACAGTGTGGGCTGAGTGATATTCAAAATATCAAGAAGCTCGCAGGCACATTTCTGTCCTTCCCTAAGCTGCTCAACAATTTTCAGACGGTTCTCGTCACACAGAGCCTTGAATTTTGCAGACTGACTTTTGATTGAATGTTCCATAAGCATAACTTATTAACACCTCTCCTTATTAAATTGTACAGCAAAAATTGCTGCTAATAAACATAATAAATAACGGCAAATTTCAACATACTTAAATATATGAATGAAAAAATGCCCATTACTGCCAATACAATAAATACATCTTACTGATTATGATACAACAATTAAAAGCGTAAGTCAATCATAATACTTTAATAAATTGTAAATTCTTTTAAAAAACCAAAAATTAAAGGTAAATAACCTTTTGGACAAATAAAAACAGCGAAGCTTCAATAGCTTCGCTGGAATTTTTACACCCTGAAAACTGAACAAAGATAAAGTTTTGTGATTTCTTTTGAAAACCTTAAC
>OGWT01001088.1_pt1 | contig 21523 bp, 13 predicted proteins | sample 1576101 | NCBI WGS metagenome assembly OGWT01 (sample SAMEA3541481, study PRJEB24748) | human gut metagenome | biome: human gut; feature: human-associated habitat; material: faeces | place: China | collected 2012 | reverse complement strand
CACTGGCTTTGGCATTGGTAGCAGAGGTAGCCGCTGCCGTCTTGCTCTTCTCTGCCTCCCCGGCCTTGGTGGCGGCGGTGGAAGCGCTCCCCGCAGCGGCGGTGGCCTGCTGGGTGGCGGTGTTTGCCGCAGCGGTGGCCGTTTTGGTGGAGGCCGCCACGTCGTTCAGGGCCGTGGTGCGGGCCTGTGCGATATCCTGCAAGGCGGCGGTGTGCTCCGTCTCCGTGTCCTGCAGGGCCTGCTTGGCAGCGGTCTCACTGGCCTTGGCGCGCTCCTCGCTGGCAGCGGACTTGGTCTCGCTACTCTTGGCGGCGGTTTCACTGCTCTTGGCGTTGTCCTCACTCGTCTTTGCTGCATTCTCACTGGCCTTGGCATTGGTCTCCGACGTTTTTGCGTTGGTCTCACTGGTCTTGGCTCTTGCCGCACTCGTTTCGGCCTCCTTGGCCTTTGTGGTGCAGGTGGCCACACTCTCATCCATGCTGTCGGCACTGGCCTTCGCCTTGTCCGCGCTGGCTTTCGCGTTGGTTTCGGATGTTTTTGCGTTGGTCTCACTGGTCTTGGCCGCGTTCATGCTCTCCATCGCCTGCTTGGCGTACTTCGTCACCTCGGCCACGAACTGCTCATAGATGCTCGGCGTAATGTTCTCGGTGGTCGTGTCGGTGTCGATGGTGTCATAGCAGGTGTACTTGCCAGGCTTGGTCATGGCAATGTAGCCGCTGTCGTTGATGGCCAGCAGCATCCAGGTGCCCTCTTTTTCCAGTGTCCACCGCCGGTCTACCAGTGCGCTGTTCTGTTCGTCCAGCAGCTGGGGGTCCGGCTTTGTGCCGCTCAGGCGCTGCACATGCAGGGTCACGGTACAGTTCTTCCACTCCTCCGGCAGCTCAAAGCGGAGCTCGTCCACCTTGGCGCTCCGCACACCGCCCAGATACAGCGTCTCAATGTTCGCCCGGAACGTCGAACCATTGTCCTGCAGCTTTCTGATCTTGATATCCAGTTGGCTCACAGTTTCACTCCCTTCACCAATCGGGCGCACTCCTCGATCGATCCAGAGGTCTCATTTCAGATTTGTGCGCCCTTCCTGACCCTATCCTATCACGCCCCGCCGGGTGCAACTACCCCGGACATACAAAAGGGAGGCCGTTCACCCCGAACGGTCTCCCTTTCTTCTAAGCAGGGCTCCCCGCAAAAGAGCAGCAACGTGAACTTGGCTCCCCTACTAGGGGAGCTGTCACGCAAAGCGTGACTGAGAAGTTCACCTCACCTCTGCCCACTCATCCTTGCTGTTTTTTGCCTGTTCCTCCTTTTTTGCCGCGTCCTTCACCCACTGGGCAAAGTTCTTTTCCTCATACATGGCCTTCCCGTCCTCTTTGGTCAGGCTCGTCAGCAGCTTCTCCAGCTTCTCCCGGTCGTGGTCGTTGCCCGCCAGATACTCCTCTTTCACCGCATCGGTGATCTTGCTCTTGATCTGGCTGTCCGCTTTGCCCGCCGTCCGCAGCCGCCGGATCTCGTCCTGCACGTCGTCGGCCCGGCCGGTGTCCACGGCCTCGGTCAAAGCATCGTAGACGCTGCCGCCGGTGCCGCCTCTGTACAGCTCCTCGGCCTTGCTTTCAATGGCTTCGGTCACAAGGTCAATCACCCACGCCCGTTTTTTCGCGTCAGCTTTGACCCCCTCCCGGATGCCCAGGGTCTCGTACATTTCCCGCACAAGCTGCTTTGTCAGCTCCTGGCGCTGGCTGTCTTTGCCCTCGTTCCGGGCCCTGGCCGCCTGCTCTACTTCCGGGCTGTATTTCTTCAGCCGGTTCTTCAGCTGGCTTGCAATGGTCTTTTCGTCCTTGCCCATGGCTTCCAGCTTCGCCATAGCACCGCTGGCGTTGTCCGTGTCCCCCTCGGCAATGGCGTTGTACAGCCGGTCATACTGCCCGGTGGCGCTCGTCGGGGTCGAGCTGAACGAAAAGCCGCTTCCGCTTGCAATGTCTCGTGCATCTTCCACATAGGCATCAAAGGCATCCAGCATTTTCCGGGCGTTCCCCATAGGCACACCCGCAATTTCAAACCCGTACTGCATCAGGTTCACGCCTGCCTTTCGCAGTTTCTGGTGATACGCTTCCAGCTGTTCCTCCGTCATGTCACCTGTGTCCTGCCGGACAAGGCTGGAAAACTTCGTTACTGCTGCAAAAAGATCATTCACAGCGCTGATGTTGGTTGCACTCACCACATCGTAATCCGTACCGTTCACTGCATTTCCCACAGCGCTGTACAGCTCGCTGCCATACAAGAAGTTGCCCGCAAAGCTTTCCGTGTACAGATTCAGGAATCGCTTGCTCACGCTGGCCGCGGTCACATCTCCGTTCTCGTCCTGCTCTCTGTCCCACCGGTGCAGCAGGAAGTCCGCACCGATCTTCATCAGCGCAAACACAGCAGTCTGGGTGATCTGGCTCACAATGGCCCGGTTCAGGTTCTTTCCGGCCCGCTTCACTTCTTCTGCTGTCTCGCTGCTGTGTGCAGCCTTGTCCCGTGCTTTCTGGGCGTTGTAGTCCATCACCGCATCGGCCAGAATGCCGTAGTTCTGGAAACGCTGGGTCGTGAACATGGTCAGGGTCTTGGTCATTTGATCCGGATTTCGCTGGATCCCCGCACGCTGCATGGTGGTGTAGTTAGGCTGGGTCTCCTCGATCACCCGCTGATATGTCTTGTTCACCGCTTCCCAGTAGGCTTCGCTGCCTTTCGTGGCTGCCCCCTCTGCAAACTCATTGGTATGGTGCTCCACATACCGCTTGGAGCCCTCCCACAGTGCCGCCACCGTGATCTCGTCCATGCTGTTGATCCAGCCGGTCACCCACTTGGGCAGCTTGTCCATGGCCTTTTCTGCCGCGCCCTGGCTCACGCCAATGCTGGCAAGTTCACCCCGCTGGCTTCCCCGCAGTCGGTATTGCAGCAGCACATCCCCATGCTGGGCAATTTCCTGTTCCAGCGCTGCCCGCTGCTTGCCGGAGAGGTTCTTCACAAACGGCACCACCGCCGCCATGGTATCCGCACCCAGTACCGCGCCCGCCGTTGGCAGAGATGCCGCCTGCGCAATGGCCACACCAGGGTTCAGCGTCAGGATCGCGCCCGCATAGTTGCCGCGCAACCTGTCCAGCACTTTGGTCATTGTGGTCGAGCGCTTTCTTTGCGTGGTCTGCAGGTCGGTCAGCAGGTCATCGATGTAGTTCGTCGCGCTCTGGCCCCACTGCTCTTTCAGGATACCATTTTTCAGCATCTTGATACCGTCCTCGGTCTCAATGCCACTATTCAGCACCTTCTGCACATCCCGGATGGGTGCCGCCAGTCCGGCGTAGGCTGCCGTGTCCCGCAAACTCCGCTGCACCACGCTGCTGCACTCCTCCAGCAGGATGGGCATCTGGCTCTTGACACGGTTCTTCAGGAAGCCCCGGCCCTCAATGGTGGCATCCAGTTTCACGCCCTCGATCTGGGTCGCCAGCGCCGTCTTGTCCACCGCAATGGGGTAATAGTTTTTCACGGTGGCCCGCTGGTAACCCAGCAGCTTCATGCTTGTCTCGTTGATCAGGTTCGTGGTGTAGCTGCCGAAGAAATTCTTCATGTCCTCGCACCAGGCCCGGTCGTAGTCGGTCATGGCCTTCTCCACGGCCTGGATCACGGTGTCGGCCATGGGGTTTCCCGCGCTGTCCGTCAGCATCCCGATCTTCACGGTCTGGCCCTTCTGGTAAGCCTTCTCAATGTCGCCCCTGTTGTACTCCTCCGCATCCGGGATCGTCAGGCCACCGTTCAGCAGGTGCTCCCGGCTGTCGGCGTTCTGCAGGTGCATGTACAGGCTGCACAGCTGGGCGTGGGTCAACGGTGCAGCCCGACCCTTGCTGTCCTTCAGGCCAATGTCCACCAGCTCCGCGCCGGGTCCCGCAAAGGCTTCCATCTGCTTCAGGTTCTTCTTGCCCGTCACATTGTCAAAGAGCTTCGTTCCCTCCACCGTGATCCGGGTCTGTTCCCGCTGGCCGTCATTCAGCATGGTGCCCAGCTTCTCCATCTGGCTGTTCTTTGCGTAGCCGCCCAGCATCCGAAACACACGGGTACCGCCCAGCATATCCAGGTTGTACCTAGTCAGGGCGCTCCGCAGCTTTCCATCGTTGCCCTTGCTCTGGCGCACCTCTGCAGCCGCCTCGTTGGCGATCTTGTCCACCGCTTCGGCTTTCTGCAAGCTCAGGGTCTTGTTTGCCGTCCGGATCACGTGCAGGGTGCTGGTCGTAATGGCTTTCAGCATCCGCATCTGGTCCACCGTCATGGGCAGATAGGTGCGGTTCTCTGTCTCCCGGATTCGCTTTCTCAGCCGGTCACGCAGCATCTCGGCCTTTTCGCTGTCCGGCAGTGCCTCGGCCTCTGTCAGCTGCTGGTTCAGCCGGTCAAGCTGGGCCTGCTTGCTGGCATTCAGGTCAGTCTGTAGCGCGTCGATGAGCTCCGGCACCTTGCTCAGCTTCCAGTCCTCGCTGATGCCGTTGGAGCTGTTCTCGGCTCCCATCGACTGCATGATGCTGGTGCGCAGGGCCGTCAGCCGGGCCACGGCGTGGTCGTTCAGCAGGGTCATATCCGCCAGCTTTGCCACCTCTGCCGCCTGCTGGATCAGGTGGGGCTGCACATACCGGTCCTTGCTGGGCCGCAGGATCATCTGGTTCAGCTGGGCAGCATTGGCCCGGATGCCCCGCCGCAGCTCGTCCTTCTGCCGACCGTCCCGGGCTTTCTGTACCCGCTTCTCAGCCAGCTTCTTGGCAATGGCAATGTCCTCGTCCCGCTGCTGCTGGGCTGCAGTGATGGCGATTGCGTTTCGCTCCGCCTGCTTTTCCTGCCACTCCTGAGCTTTGCGCTGGTTTTCCTGCTCCCATTCCAGCAGTTCGTTTTCCTGATGGATCAGCTGCCACTCGGCTCTGTCAGCCCGGCGCTGTTCTCCTGCCACCTGGTGCGAAAGGTTCCAGTTCTCCCGCTTCAACTGTTTGTTTTCCAGCCGGATCTCGTCCAGCATCTGCTGGCGTTCTTCCTTCAGCCGCTTCTTTTCGGCCTTCCACTCCCGTTCGTAGGCTTCCTTCAGCACGTCCAGCTTTTCGGCCATGTCGCCGTAGTTGGTGATGTCCAGCCCCAGCGTATCCAGATTCTGATCCAGCAGCTTTTCTGCTTTTTCATTCCGCTTCTGCTGTTCTGTCCACTGCCGCAGTGCTTCATCTCGGCTTCCGTTCCGGCTGTTCTCATACATCCTCCGGTTGAACTCCCGGTTCTGCTCCTTCTGCACCTTCCGCAGGTCCTTCAGCGCCTGCTCCGCGTTCTCCTCGCCCACGGCAGCAGCCACAGCCTGGCGCTGCCAGCGCTGGAACCCATCAAAGATGGCCTGTGCATCGGTCATCTCCGGCACGTTCAGGATATCACCCAGCATCCGGTCGGCCAGCTCCACTTTGGCATCCTCGTACTCGGCAGCATCTGCAAAGCGGCTCATCATCCTGGGCTTGATGGCATCGTGCACGTTCATCAGCACATCCAGCCACTCGGTGCTCTCCATGCTGGCCGCGCCGTCCACGCCTGCCGCCTGGGCCGCGCCCCGGAACAAGGCCGCTGCCCCTTCCTTGGTGCCGCCCATGGCCCGGGTGTCGTTGACGATGGATTCATACACTTCCGCCGGGTTGCCGTCCCGCACACCTTCTGCCTGCCGCAGCTTCACACCGTGCCGCCGGGCCTCGGCCACCGCTTCGCTCCACGTCCCGTACCGCTTCACCAGCTCCGCCTTGGCCGGGCCGTCCTTGTTCACCGTGTAGCTCAGGTCGTGGTATTCCGGGTACTCGTCCCACAGCTCGGTGTTCCGGTAGGTCGCCCCGCTCAGAATCTCATCCGCAATGGTCTCAGACAGCGCGCTGGCCTTGCTCATGCTGGCCCCGTCCGCCGTCATGTACTCCACCAGCGCCCGGGTCTCTCCGGCAATCTTCGTCCGGTCGGCCCTGCTGCCGTTGGCCTTTGTCCACCGCACCGCCAGCCCGTCAATGGAATCCTGGCTGATCCTCACACCGTGGGTCACACCCATCATCTGGGCCAGCGTTTCCATCGCCGCGCTGTTGTCCGCAATGGCCCGGCTTGCCTGCCGCTGGGTGTTCTTCCGCGCGTCCCGTTCCGCCTGTTCGGCTTTGGCCGCCAGCTGGTACCGGAATCGTGCCAGGCTGCTCTCTGCGGGCAGCTCACCGGTCTTGTAATAGTCCCTGATCTCCCGCACAACACGGTCAGCATCAATGCGGCCGCTGTACTCCTTGCTGGCTGCAACCCTGCCGTCGGTGGTGGAAATATCCAGCGTGAACTTTCTCTGTTCACTGCCCAGGCTTCCCGCCATCTCACGGATCTGTTCCAGCTGTGCAGCGGTCGGGGCTTTGTCTGCGGCCAGGTCAACACCCGGAGCTTCCGCCATCACCCGCACATTACCGTCTGCCAGGAACTTGTTCAACGCGTCTGTCCCTTCCGATACTTCCGCCGGGCCGAACACACTCATAATTTCCCGGTGGTCGGTGTCACGGGTCTTATCATTCCGGGCAAAATCCAGCATCTTCCCATCCGGCAGGATGTATCCGGCCCGTTCAAATTCACTCGTCGTGCCAAACTGCTCCACGGCCAGCTGACGGCGATACTTCGCCGCACCGCCTGCTTCCTTTGCTTTGGCATCATAGACAGCCTGCTGTTTCTGCTTCTGTTCATTTCTCTGGGTTTCCAGCTTGGCATGGGCTTCCCGCAGTGCATTATTCACTTCACCGATTCGGTTTTCAAGCTCTGCACCACGCTGGTTAAAGTCCTTCCGCTTTGCAAGGTACGCCTGGTATTCTTCACTGGCCTTAAACTCCTTTGCCTCGGCAGAGAACAAACCCAGAGATTTTCTCTTCGCTTCAATCTCCTTTACCTCGGCGCTGTTCAGCCAGTTTGTTCGCTCTGTTTTCAGGGCGTTTTGCTGGTGTTCCAGTTCCCGACTTTCTTTTTGAAGTACCGCCAATTCATCCACGGTTCCAGCAGAGCCGTCACTCAGCTGGAACCGCACCGATTTCTTCACAGGTTCGCTGTTTCCCTTGCTTTCGGCATTTTCTTGTGCTATACTGTTTTTAGCAGGAAAGCTCGGGCGTTCACCGCCCTCCTCGGTTTTGAGTACCGTGTCAGCGCTTTCCTGATAAATAGAACCCTCCGACCCTCTGCTCCCCGAATCTTCGGATTCCATGTGGGCTTTGCCGGAGGGTTCCGTAAAACCTCCTTGCAGACTACTCCTTGAATCTTTGGATTCTACGTGGGTACGCATGGAGGTTTTATTATTTGTAGATTTTATATCTACAATATCATAGAAAATCTCCCGGTCATTTGCTTTGAAGGCAGTCAGAACATCAGCTTCATAGGCATTCTGCCCAACCACAATTTTGATTTTTCCACGGTTGAATGCTTCCGCATTCTTGTGGTTTGCAGGTTCTCTGTAGACTTCATCTGCGGTTTTAATAATTTCATCCAGATTTGCAGCCATCCGCATTTTATCTGCATACGTTTCTTCGTTCGTTCTCTGAAGCGCCATTGTAGATTTAGAACGGACAAACTCACTTCTTCCATCTTTATGGTTCAAAATTGTCCATCCGTTCCGCTCAAAGCCGTTCGGATACCGCTCCTTGATTGCCTGTTTCACCACAGTTTTCCATTCTTCACGGGGTACACCGTTCAGGATATCTTCATCAATTTTGATGTAGCTCTCTCCGTCGGCATCCTTCTGGATCGAAAAACGAATATTGCGTCCTTCCGCCGCGCTCTCTGTCTTGAGGGCAGCGGCGTTTTCTTTTGCACTGCGCAGGTTGTCCATCGCTTTTTCAGCGTGGGCAAAGTACTCGTCCTGCAAAATTCTGCGCTCGTTCTCGGCCAGGCGCTGGGCCTTCAGGGCCGCCCGGTTGTCTGGGTCAAGGGTCAGCACTTCCTTTGCCCGGCTCACAATGCCGTCCAGCATCTCCTTCACCCGGTTCATCACGGTGCGGATGGTTCCGGCCCTGCCGCTGTTCTTCTCAGCCTGCCCGCGCTGGAACTCTACCCAGCGCTTGAAATCGGATTCATTGGAGAAGATGCCCCGCCAGGCATCGCCCACCAGCTCCTCGGCAGCTTCCTCATAGGTCAGGTTCTGCTGGGCATAGTCGGTCATCTTCTCCCGGATCATCTCGTCCACGGTCTCAAAGCCGCTGCTCCTGGCCAGATACAGCAGGGCATGGTCCTGCAAGGTCTTGGCTCCCTCGCTGTCCAGTGCGTTGTACCAGTGGTAGTCCTCGTGCAGCACCGTGCCGAACGTATCCTGTGCACTGTCCCCAAAGAAGATCCGGGCCGTCTTCGTGTCCACATAGGCCTTCACGTTCTGATTATTCATCAGCACATTCTTCATCACCGCCGTGGTGCCGGTTGCCGCCGCGTTCAGCTCGATCACCTGGCTGCCAGCGTCGTTCTCACTCCGCGTGGTTCCCTTGTAGATGGTCTCACCCCGGCCCGTCAGGCTCTGTTCCGTCAGAGTGCCGCCCAGCTGGCTCTTGGCCCACCGGGTCTCTGCCGCATCCTTGCCGTAGGTGTAGGCGATCTTCAGCGCGTTCCGGCCCTTAAGGTTGCCCAGCACATAGTTCACGTTGGCCGCCATGCCGCTGCCGGTGCCCGCCAGCTCCAGCGCCTGGTCAAAGGTCTTCACGTCCTCCATCTGGCCCAGCCGGTACAGAGTGGATGTTGCCGCCGCATAGCGGTCACTGTCCACGCCTTCCGGCTGTTTCCGGCTGATCTCCTGCGCCGCCTTTTTGCCCACCTTCCAGCTCCGCAGCACCTGCTCCGTCCGGGCCTGCTTCTGGCCCTCCGTCCTCGGTGCTTCCATGCCGTAGGTTTCCCGCATCGGGCTGTTGCTGCTGTCCATCCCGTCAAGGGTGCTTTCTTCCACAGGGACCGACTGCATCACAGCCTGCCGGTCAGCTCCATTCTGCGCAGTCAGCTCAACGTTTCCCGTCCTGTCAAGGGCCCCCATACTAGGGGGACTGTCAGCGCTTATGCGCTGACTAAGGGGTTCTGCACCGTCCGCTGCTGTTTCCGTGGAGCTTTCCACACTTTCCCCAGCGTTCTCAACAGCATTCTGCTGGCTGCGCTGTGCCGCCACTTCCCGCAGCATCCGCCGGGTAGCCGCAGCCGTGCTCGGCAACTTCACCCCATAGGCTTCCTCAAAAGCCGCGCGGTTTGCCTCGTTTCCGGCCTCCGGGGTGAACAGCCTGATGGTCTTGCCTGTCAGGCTGTCACCGGCCGCCGCTTCTGCAAACGTCTGCACAGCCAAGTTGTCCGATATGGCAGCAGTTTCTGCACTGTTGCCCTCAGCCGCTTGGTTCGCAGCTGTTTCCGTCTGTGCCTGCAACGTGAGCTTGGCTAACGGGTTGCGGCTCCCAGCGTCTACTTCACTTCGTTCGTATCCTGCTGGCCGCTGCCCCAACAACTTCTCCCTGTTTCCGCCACTGGCGGCGGTCGTCGTCGTTGCCCTATTAGGGGAGCTGTCACGCAAAGCGTGACTGAGAGGTTCTTCCCCGTCCACCTCCCCCGGTTCCCGCGCCAGCTCCTCCCGGCGCTGGTGTTCCTTCAGCGCCTGCTCGTATTCGTCCTGAGCGGCATACCGCTCCACGTTGCCCCGCAGGCTGGAATCTCCCGCGTTCATCCGGGAAAGCCCCGTGCCCACAGCGCCGCCCAGTGCACCGGACGCGCCGCCAGAAAGGCCCGCTTCCAGTGCCTGAACCAGCGTGTCCGTGGTAAACATGGTCTGGGCAGCTTCGCTGTCTCCCAGGGCCGCATCAATGGCCTTGTCGGCATAGGTCTCCACAAAGGCCTGCACGGCGTTGTCAATGCCGCCGGAAATGGCGTTGGCAATGGCCGGATGTGCCGCCGCAAAGGCCGAATCCCCAGCCAGCGCCCGGATCTTGTCTGCCACAGCTCCCGCCACGGAATTTCTGGCGTAATCCGCGCCCATGGTTCTTGCCAGATCAGCCGCACCCACGCTGTTGATGGCCCATCCTGCGCCAAACTTGGCCACGCCGCCCACCAGCGCCTTGCCTGCGCTTTCGCCCTTGGCCGCGCTCTTGCCCATGGCATCCGCAGCGCCCTGGGCACTCAGCACCGGCAGCACCGCCGCCGGGTTGATGGCAGCCACGGCAAGGTTCTCTGCCGCGCTGGTCGCCACGCCCTGCACGGTCCGCTGCACATCGGTCAGGCCGCTCTGGGCCGCGCCCGTCAGCTGCTGGCCCCGGTTGTACAGCTGGTATCCCACGCTCTTCTCCGTGTCGATGCCACCCTTTGCTTCCGTTCCGGCAATGCGGCTGCGCATGTCCTCGATCTCCTGCCGGGTAAATCCCTGCTGCAACAGGTCGCCGGTGCTGTACTTGGGCTGGTAGTCCATGTCAGTTTCCATCAGCTGGTCATACAGGTTCTTCTCGCGGGGGTTCCGGGCAAGCTCTGCTTCCAGTGCTTTCCGGTTCTCGCTGCTCTGCCGGATGTTCTTTCCGGCCTGCACCAGGTACTCCGCACCCATCAGCGGAGCCGCTGCCACCGTGTCCGCAACGCCGCCCACGGTGTTTGCCGTCCGCCGGGCCAGCTGCTTCCACTCCGGGATTTCTTCCATGGTGTCCAGATACTCCCTGGCCTGCCGGATCTCCGTGTCCGTGTACCCCAGCTTTTTCAGGTCCGCCGTGCTGTAGGTGTTGCCCACCTTCCCCTTGATTCCCGTGGTGCGGAAGGGGTCGATGCTACCATCCCCGGCGCTGGCCCCGTTTCTGCTGGTGCCGGTCTCGGCATAGCTGGTATAATTGCTCTTCTTTTCCAGGAGCTTGTTCACAAGCTCCTGATTCCGAGGCTGGTCAAACCACTGGTTGGCCTGGTCAAAGTCGTCCGGCTGGCTGTACTCCGCATAGCTGTTCTTCAGCTTCTGGGCCTGCTGTCCGTACCACGTTCCCAGAGTATTCCCCGCCGGGCTCACTGTCACCTTCTGCCGGTTCAGCTCGTCGCTCCGGCTGTCCATGGCATCCGCAAAGCCCAGGTTGTTCCTTGTCCGGTAATCCTCCAGCGCCGTGGAATACAGGTCGGTGCCCGTCTGCTGTTTCTGGGTTTGCAGTGCCGCACGTTTTTCGGCCATTTTTTCCGCCGTCCATGTATTGCTTTTATTGTCCGACACAGAGTTTCCCGTACTGCCAAGGGCTAACGGGTTGCGGCTGTCAGCGCTCTTGCGCTGACTGAGGGGTTCTGCCCCACCAGCAGCGGCATTGGTTTTTTTCTGAAGTTTGGCCCGCTTTTGGGCCATCTGTTCTGCTGTCCATGCCATTTTTGTTCTCCTTACCATCCCATCGCATTCCAGACCTTGGCCGCCACGTCATCATTTATGCCCATGTTGACCAGCCGGGCATAGATCGTATCCGAATCCACCCCTTCTGCACTCCACCCCTTTGCATAGCTCAGGGCGTTGCTGTACGGCATTCCGGTGCTCGCACTCTTACCCGTGCTGCCGGAACTGCCGAAATATTTTGTCTTGGGTGCAGCACCACTCACGCCGTCAACAGAAACATAGGATGGAGTTCCCACGCTCTTTCCCACGCTCTGGGTGCTGCCGCCTACATCTACACCCGCCTTTGCCAGTTCTCCGGCAATGGCGTTATAGGCAGCACTTCCTTCTTTCACCCCGGCCAGCTTTCCCAGCAGGGTGGTCACGTTGCTGCTGGTGTACCCGCCAAAGGCACCGGAAGAGCCGCCGGAACTCCTCGAACTGCCGGAACCGCCGCCGGACAGGGCCTTTGTAAAACTCTGCTTTCGTGCATAGTCATTGAATGCCCAATCTGCCACATCGTCACGGGTAGCAATGGAATTCGGATCCATGCCCAGAATGTTCAGAATCGTCTGTGCACCCTTCTGGTCACCGTTTGCCGTCATGCTGGATGCGCTCTGGATCCATTTGAGTTTATCCTCCCACGTCATCTGCTTTCCGTTGTAGCTGTCCAGCAGCGTCGGATCCATTCCGGCATCCTGCATCATTGCCTTTGCCAGATCAATCCCCCCGGCATCAGCGAGATTCATTGCCACCTGTGCCGTTTGCTGCCGTGCCGCCTGCTTCTGCAGCGCCAGCTGCTCTTCCTGATAGGTGTACCCCTTGTACCCATCGTAGGCCGTCAGGGCCGCCGAGCCGATGTTCTTTACCGTGTTCCAGAGGTTGTTCCAGTAAGTGTCGTTCTCGTTCCGGGCCTGTTCGCTCTGGTTGGCAAGGAAATTCTGCCACGCCGTGTAGTTGGCAAAGTTGCTGCCGTATGCACTGCGGTCCAGCGCCTCGGTGTTGGCCATGCCGGAAAGGGCACTCAGCAGGTCGTTCTGCTGGTTCTGGTATTCGCTCAGTGCCTGGCCTCTCAGGCCGGGTACCGCATTGTCAATGCCGCTCAGCGCCTGCTGCTGGCCCTGCTTTGCCACGCTGTCGGCGTAGCTGCTGCCATACCCGCCCGCCAGCATCGCCGCGTTGGCCTGGGCGTTCTCCGCGCTGGCGGCAGCATTGGCCTGGGCCTGGGCGCGGTACTGCTGGTAGGCTTTGCTGCCGGTATCCCAGTCGAACCCGCTGCCGATCTGCCCGGTCAGGCTGTCCATTGCGTCCTTGTTCCGGCTCACATAGTCCGCCGGGCGGTTGGCATTCCATTCCCGCTCTTCCTGTTCCGCCTGGTTCTTTCTCCGTAAGGTATCAAATAACATGTCGTTCTCCTTTTCTTCTGCCACACACCGGTCTTCAGATCACGGCAAGCGCTTTCAGCACCCACGGCAGCATCTGTGCGCCGACCTGCAAAACGTTCCCCCAGAAGTTGGTGTTGTTCGCATCCTTCTTCTGGTTGGCCCCCACCGCGTTGGCATATTCGGTCTGGGCACTGTTCAGCTGGCCATAGTAATTGTTCAGGCGGGTGTTGTAAGCATCCTGCGCCAGCTTTTCCTGCTGCTGCAAAGAGCTCAGCCGACTGCTCAGATCACTCTTTTTGGCGGCATATTCGTTGTATGCCTGGTTGTATAAGCTGTCTGCCACGTCCGAAAGCCCGTTCATGGTGCTCTGGTAGGCCGTCTGCCCGCTGGAAGTGCCCCAGCTGTTGCCGTAGCCGCCGCTGCGGGCCGAAGCGTTGGCGGCAGCGTTCTCACTGGCCAGCTCCGCACCCCGGGTGTACTGGTTCTTGTACTGCTGGTAAGCTGCGTCCTTGGTGTAGTCGTAAGAAAAGCCGTCCCGGTTCATCTTGTCCAGCTGGCTCTGCGTGCCGCTGATCTGGCTGCCGTACTCGCTCTGATACTCCCCGGGCTTCTGTCCTTTGATGTAATCCAGATTGTTCTTTGCCGTGGTCACCCGGTCGTTGCTCTGGGCGTACTGGTAGCTGTTGGAATCGTTCTTTCTGGTTCCAAACACGCCGGTGCCCGCATTCTTTTCGCTGTTGCCGGTAATGCCGTCATACGCATCCCCCATCATCAGCGCCACATTGTGGCCCGGGATCAGGTACTCCCACCACTGTCCTCTTGCCATCTTCTCACTGTCTCCTTTCGTTTACTCCACCTTCAGCCCCATGGCCACCAGCTTGTCCCGCATGGTGTCGCTGAAGTTCGTCTCGTCCAGGTTCTGCATCATGTATATCATTTGGTCCCGCAGCTGCATCAGGTAGTTGTTGATGCTCCGCCTGTCCTCCGGGGCCATGTTGTCACTCAGTTTCGGCATGGCGATCTCGCCAAGCCTCGTAATATCTGCCATATAAAATCTCCTTCCTCTAAGCAGGGCTATCGGGTTGCGGCTCCCAGCGTCTGCTTCACTCCGTTCGCATCCTGCTGGCCGCGGCCCCAACAGCTCCTCCATCAATCCGCCACTGGCGGCGGTTGTCGCCGTTGCCCTTCGGGGGAGCTGCAAGCAACTGCACCGCAGGTGCATTGCGCGCTGAGAGGGTCATCGTTTCGGTTCCCCTCCGGCCACCCGGTTGCCCCGGCTCTCTGCCATGCTGAACGCAATGCTCCGCACCGCGATCTGCCCGGTGCCCTTGATCCGCAGCCGCATGGTGTCGTGCCGCTCCGGCACAAAGGGCAGGTTGACCCGGGTGTATTTGTTCAGAACGGCTGCCTGGCCCAGTGTCTCCCAGGCTCCGCCCTCATAGCTGGCCTGCAGCTCCACCACGCTGTACGTCAGGGCATCCACCCGCAGAAACACCCGGTTGATGTACTTGTCCGCCGGGATGTTCAGTCCAATGTCTCCGCTCACAGCCTCAAAGCCCACCTTCTGTTCCAAATTCGCCTTTGCCGCGTCGGTGTCCCGGTCGGCCTCCCGTTCCGGTTCGGTGGCCCACAGATTCACGCCGTCCCACTGGTAGAGCTGCCGTCCCGTGGAGCACATTGCCCAGCCGGAAGCATTCTCTTCCGCCGCCGTGTCCTCCTCGTGCCAGAGCTGCCGTTCGGTGTCATAGACCAGCAGCCGGGTCTCGTTCCGGCCCGGCACCCGCAGATGCAGGTAATACCGGGTGTCCAGCACACCGCCCACCGCCCCGCGCACGTTCATCAGCCAGGTGTTGTCCAGCCCGCCGCTGATCTTCACCGGCAGGCTGCCGTCCCAGGCCATCACGCCGTCGGGGGAAAGGTAGTACAGCACCTCTGCCAGCACACACATGCTCTTGCTTGCCTGCTTGGCCACGCCCCGGCACTGCACGCTCACCAGCTGATAGTCCGCCGGGCGGCTGCCGTAGAGCTTGTGCAGGCAGTTCTCCTTGAAGAACAGCACATAGCCCATGCAGGTGGCCGCACCGGTAAAGGGGCCGTCACTGCCCACGTTCACGGCGTAACTGTCCGAAGCAATGCCCCGGTAGCTGTACCAGTTGGTGGGGTCGCCCAGCTTGCAGCTGTAGATCACGTTCTCCTCGCTGTTGCAGCCCCATACTCGGTTTGCGTTCTCGGTCACATATTCCAGCCGGGGCACCCGCCGCCGTGCGGTAATGGTGGTGCCGCCCGCTGTGGCGCTCTCGCTGCCGTTCATGCTCTTCCAGGTGGTACCGCCTGCCGTCACGGTAAAGCTGCCGTAATAGCGTGCGCTCTCGGTCTTTGGGCTGCCGGTCAGCACAATGCTGTCCCCGTCCATCTGCTCAATGGTCACCTCGCCGTTCACACCCTCGGCCAGATATTCTTCCACCAGCCCGGGCACCTGCTCCACCGTGATGGTATCCCCCTTCTTGAAGCCCGCAGCGGCCAGCCCGGGCAGGGTCATCTTCACGCTGTTCAAAAGGATCTCCGCCCACTTGCCGCTCTTGGCATCGTACTGTTCCAGTACGTTCACATAGGCCCACTTGCTGGAAGAAGAGTTCTGTTTCAGAAACAGCGTCCCGTCCGCCGGGCCGGAAGGTTCCGTGGTGCCCACGCTGCTCACGGTGTAGGTCTTGCCGCCCGCGTCGCAGGGGGCAATGGTCACCGTGCCGGTCTGGCTCCATGCGGCGCTTAAGGCTTCCAGCTTTCCGGTGGCCGTGTCAAAGCTCTTGGCATCCGGCCAGATCAGGATCTTCGTGCCCATGCCGATCATAATTTTCTCGCTGTCCGTCACGGCGTTTTCCAGCACGATCTCCCCGCCCGCAGCCGCGGTGGCCACGTCGTCCTCGCTGTCCTCGGTGTAGCGCAGGGTGGTGCCCTCGCACAGCAGCAGGCCGTTCAGGTGGTACATCCCGTTGCAGCGGCCCATGGCCCGCATTGTGCGCCGGGGTGTCCGGGTCTGCAGTGCGGGGTATCCCCGGCTGGAAAAGTTCTTCATCTCGGTAAACTCCGCCTCGGCGCAGCCGTAGGTTTCGTTCAGGCCGCCAAAAGCCGTCTGGATGCTCTTCCCCGTCGAGATGCTGTATAAACTTGGCAGTGCCATCTCAGTACCTCCACTTCGTGGCCATCCTGGGCAGGTAAGTGTGCCTGCACCAGGCTGCAAACTCCTGCTGGTTCTCGTTGGCCAGCTGCATCTCGTTGGCATAGCGGTCGGTCTCGCCCAGGGCCGCGTCCATCTGTGCCGCCAGATAGTGGGCATAGTAGCTGTCGTAGGGCTCCGGCAGCAGCAGCTCCGCGTCCTGCCGCAAAAGCTCCTGCTCCCGGTCGTATAAGATATCCGCACCCACGGCATCAAAATCGGTGGTGTCGCTCTTGTCCACCACGCTCTTTCTCAACCCCGCATCCGCCTGCCGCAGCCATAAGATCTTCAGCTCGCGGTCAAACCCGTTGTTGGGCCGCAGCCGGTCTGCGGTTTCGATTGCTTTTCCTACTGTCACGCTTATTCCATCCTTTCACATCTGCAACCCGGGTTGCGGCTCCCTGCGTCCACTTCGCACAAAGCTTTGTGCTCGTGTCCTGCTGGCCGCGGCCCCAACAACTCCTCCCTGTTTCCGCCACTGGCGGCGGTCGTCGTCGTTGCAATTGCCTTTCCTACTGTCATAAAAGACCTCCAAACAAATAACCCCCGGCACAGCGTGTGCCGCCGGGCCGGGGGGATACATCTAAGCAGCTCCGGCCATGCCGGACTGCGCACTGAGAGGGTTAAACTTACGACTTATTCGCCAGCTCTTCCATACGGGCAGCGGTCTGGTCGTCCTGTTCCTGGCTGTGGCGGATGACCTCCGCCACCTCCGGGGGCACCTCAATGTTCTTGCCGCGCTGCAACTGGTAATTCACACCGTTCACGCTCACGAACAGGTCACCCTTGTACTTCCCGCCGTCCGAAAACAGCCGGATCGTCTCAGTCTTTTTCTTTGCTTCTGCCATTTTATCGGCTCCTTTCTATCACTCTATCCTCCGCCGAACTCCTACACTTGGCTCCCCTACTAGGGGAGCTGTCAGCGCCCAAAGCGCTGACTGAGAGGTTTAGTTCCAAATCCGTTCGGCGGCTCATGGTTAGTTTGCCTCAGCCGTTGCGCTGTACCGTGCGCTGCAGCTCTCAATGCGCACCATGTACTGCTCCACCAGGCGCTCAGCGGTCTTGTGTGCCTTCCAGCCCACAGATGCGCGCTGGTTCAGGGGGTCGTCACCATAGCCCAGCTGCTTCACGATGTGCTCCAGGCCGCCGCCCTCGATCTCGGTGGAACCGTAGGCGTGGGCACCCAGGATCAGAGTGCTGAACACGGCCAGACCCGCCGGGCAGCCGGTGCCCTTCCAGATCTTTGCCTCGCTGGTCTCCACAAAGCGCACACCATGCAGCGTGCCGATCTCGCCGTTGTAGATCTCGTCCGGCTGTGCGTACTTGTGCACATCGATCCAGTCCGGGTCGCGGCGCAGTTCATAGGTTACATAAGGGTGGATGATGCCCACAAAGCTGGTGCCGATGGGGTCAGCGTTCATGGCCTTCAGCTGGGTGGCCGCACGGGCGATCAGGTCGCTGGTCAGCTGGCAGGTCGCGTCCAGGGTAGCGCGGCTGGTCACAGGGGTCTCCGCGCCGCCCTCGCCGATCTTGGGCGCATAGATCACGTTGGTGCCGCCCGCCAGCACATCACGCACGATGGTGTCCAGGGTGCGGCCCGCCTGGCTGGCAATGATCTTGGTTGCCTGCAGGATGTTGTTGTCAATTGCAGTCAGCTGCAGCGTGTCGGTAATGGGTACCCAGCCGCCGTACTGCTTGACTTCAGCGGTAACGGTGGAAACGTTCATGGTCTGGCCGTCCGGGGTCACACCCTCGGTCAGCGGAGTGGTGGCCTTGGGCAGGCTGTCATACTTGCGGAACTCGATGTTCTTGCCGCCGTTGGCCGGAATGGGATACGGGTCGCCGAACTGGTCATGCACCAGGGCAGGCTCTGCCTGGTCGATCAGGCGCTTCTCGTAAAAGGTTTTCATCTCGGCACTCATGCCGGATGCGCTGGTGGCGTTCTGGTTCTGGGTGCTGGCCGTTGCAAACATCTGCAGATCCAGCTTCAGGTTCTTGGTTCTGTTGTTCATAGCTTCCTCCTAAAATTTATTTTCCTCTACTCACGGCTCCCCTGGTAGGGGAGCTCCGGCATCTGCGCCGCCGTAGGCGGACAGTGCCGGTGAGAGGTTTACAGTGTAATCACTTCACCCCGCATGACCCGCTTCTCCATCTCTTCCATTTCCTTGCGGCTCATGTGGGATACGTCGATCTTGGTCTGCACCGCGCCGCCGGGGCGGGTGCCATTCTCGCCGGGCCGGGCGTTGCGCTGCTGCATCCGGTTCACCACGCCCTGCTCCACCTGTTTGGCCGTGGCGGCCTGCTGCTGTTTCAGGATGTGATCAAAGTAGGCGCTGCGGTAGGCGTTCGTCATAGAAACGCCCGAACGCATCATCTTCTCCACCTCCGGGTTCGCCAGCACCTCAGCCATGTTGAAGTCGGGATACTGGGCCTTCAGCTGCTCCGCTTCCCGGTCCCATCCGGCCTGCAGCTCTGCAATGCGGGCCTGCTGTTCCCGCTGGCGTTCCATCTGCCGGATCAGCTGCTGCTGTTCGGTCAGCTGCTTGTTCTGGCTTTCCAGCTTGTCCAGCTCCCGGGCCGTTTTGGTGGAAACGCCCTTCTCCATGGCCAGTTTCTCGTAGTAGGCATCGTCCTTCACCGCGCCGTTCCGCACAGCCTCGGTCAGGGCCACCAGGTCGTTGGCATCCGTGCCGTACTTTTCCTGCAGCGCCTGCATCAGGCCCTTCATGGCCGGGCTTGCTTCCAGCCGCCGGGTCGCTTCGGTCACGGCGTTCTGCATCAGCTCCTCGGTCAGGTCGGCATACTCTCCGCGCAGTAGCTCACCAAAGGCTTTCCGCCGCTCCTCCGGGCTCTTGGTCTTGCCTTCGCCCTTCTCCTCGCCGTCGTTGCCCTCGGCTTCGTTCTGGTTCTCTGCCGCTTCCTCGTCCAGCTCAGACTTTTCCTCACTGCCAAGGGCTCCCCCCTCGGGGGAGCTGGCGGCGCTCTGCGCCGACTGAGAGGGTGAGCCCTCTTCCCGGCTGCTCCGCTTCAGCACCCCGCTCCGCCGTGCCAGCCGCTCTTCTGCCGGCCGCAGAGCAGGCTCCTGCACTTCCTGAGCCGCATCCGCAGCACTGGCGGCAGCAGCGGCAGCGCCGCCGTCACCGCAGCCCTCAGCAAACAGCTGAAGGTTTACCATTTTCTCCTGGCCGTCCTTGCTTTTGTCCTCATAGTGGATGTTTTCCGGATATCTCTCCGCCAGCAGGGCAAGACCCGTCTTTGCAAACTCCATTGCTGTCAGGTCTGTCGGGAAGATGCTGCCGGTCAGCTTCACCGAAACGCGGGGCCCGGTCGGCTCATTGTAGGCACAGCACTCGGCCTCGTCACAGTCAGCCAGCACATACACCAGCGTCTCCATCAGCATGGATGCACCCGCGCACACGATGTCCTGCCCTCTGGGCGCATAGCCTGCATGGCCGAAAACTTCCAGTCTGCGCACCCGTGCACCAGTGGGCTGGTCGAACTCTACATACTCTGCATGGATCATTCTATCGCTCCTTCTGAAAATCACTTATTCGGATTATTCACGTTCATGGCCCGCTTTGCCGCCTGGGTGGCCAGGCTGTTGCCTCCGCCGCCCACCACAGCCCCCAGGCCGTTGGTCGCTGTCTTTGCGGTGGTCTGTCCGCCGCTGCCGCCGCCCGTGGTTCCGGCCGCCTGTGCAGCGGCCCCGGCCATGGCGCTCATGTTGGTGCCGTTCTGCTGGTCAATGATGGCGCTCAGCTTCTGCAGCTGTTCCATGGCCTGCTGCAGCTGGGTGTACAGGGTTCCGTTCTGCTGCACCCGTTCCCGCACCTTTTCGATGCCCTCAAAGTCCATCATGTCCAGCACCGCCAGCGCCGCGTCAGCGTTGGCCGGGGCAAACAGCCCCATCTGGTAGCACTCCTTTGCCGTCTCGTTCTGGGAAAGGCGGCTGAAGGTGCTCTTCTTGGCAGCCGATACCGTAATGTCAAACACCGGTTCGTGGCTTCCCAGCTCTACCCCGCCGATCATGTCAACCGGCTGGGGCTGCAGCATTGCCCCGGAGAACCGCACATACTCCGGCTGGCCGCTGTCGCCGGTAATGCGGTAGACCCGGCTCTCGTCGTAGAACTGCCGCATCAGGTCGATGATGAAATAGCACTCCTTTGCAAAGGCCCGGTAAGCGCTTTTCAGCATATCCCGGGAGAGCTTCGAGCCAGCCTCCTGCAGCGCCGCAATGGCAGAAGCCGCAGTCAGGCCGCTGGTGGTGCCGCTTTATGAACCGCATCAAAGATTACATCCATGAAGGGAAGGTTGATTCGGCCCTGAACCTGTGCCGAAGCACCAACACCCCTTCCGCCCGTATGATCGAGAAAGGTATCACCCGCTTGGGACGCCCGATGAACGACGTACTGGTTGCCATCGAGAACGTGGGTAACCTGGAGATCGCCAAACTCGAAAAAGGATTCCCGCTGATCGCCACGACAGCCGCCGGCGCTCCCATGTTGGGTTTCTTAGGTACGGTAACCGGTATGGTTCGCGCCTTTTTCGATATGGCTAATGCAGGAACGAATGTAGACGTAACCTTATTGTCGGGCGGTATCTACGAAGCGCTGGTAACAACGGTAGGTGGCCTGGTTGTCGGTATCATCACCCTGTTTGCCTACAACTATCTGGTTTCGCAGGTAGACAACGTGGTAAACAAGATGGAAGCCCGCACGATGGAATTTATGGACTTATTGAATGAACCTGCAAACTAAAGATTTATGATTTGTGATTTATGATTTATCCCGACACAGATACAATCATAAATCACAAATCATAAATCATAACTCAAAAAGTTATGGCTTTAAAACGAAGAACAAAAGTAAACGAAAGCTTCAGCATGGCTTCCATGACGGACGTCATATTCCTGCTGTTGATTTTCTTTATGGTTACCTCCACCGTCGTGATTCCGAACGCCATCAAGGTGACGCTCCCACAGGCACAAAAGCAGACTGCTGCCAAGCCACTGACGCGTGTCACGATCGATGCGAATCTGAATTACTATGTCGCTTTCGGTAACCAGCGGGAAAAACAGGTGTCTTTCGAAGAGATCACCCCATTCCTGCAAGACAGTTATGCAAAAGAACCGGAAATGTTTGTAGCCTTGTATGCAGACGAGACGGTCCCTTATAAAGAAATCGTACGTATTCTGAACATCGCAAATCAGAATAAATTCAAGATGGTGCTTGCCACCCGATCACAAAAATAGTTGAGATTTATGAATTCTGATTTATGATTGATGCGTCGATGATAAATCAGAATTCATAAATCATAAATTATAATTCATAATTCATGAAGTTAAATAAAGATGACATATATGGCATAGTGGGTTCGGTGGCATTCCACCTGTTCATCCTGCTGATTCTGGGATTCACGGTTCTCAAAACCGTCGTTCCCGATGAAGACGGCGGTATATTGGTGAACTTCGGAAATGTCAATGCGGCAGCCGGGACTTTCGAACCGAAATATACCGGACAGGAACCTCCACAAGAAACGACGACTCCTCCCCCTCCCGTT
>OGWT01001072.1_pt1 | contig 21713 bp, 19 predicted proteins | sample 1576101 | NCBI WGS metagenome assembly OGWT01 (sample SAMEA3541481, study PRJEB24748) | human gut metagenome | biome: human gut; feature: human-associated habitat; material: faeces | place: China | collected 2012 | reverse complement strand
TATAAGCTCCATCCGAAAGTCGATGGAAGTGGCATGCGCCACCGGGCTCACCAAACTTCCTTCCTCCGATAAGGTGAAAGCAGAACTGGAAGGACTCTCCGCCCGCAAGGCCGCCCTGCAAACGGAACTTCGGAAGATACAACGGGAGGAAAAGGAATATGACACCCTCCGCCAGAATGTGGACGCCCTGCTGGAAAGGCCGAAGGAACAGGAACAGCAGCGGCAGCGGAGCAACGACTTGGAGTAACGGGGATTGGGCGCTTTTGACAGTCTTTGCAAAACCCCTGGGCGCATGGTTATCCGGCTGATATAATGGAACCAGGAATGGAGGTGCTGACTGTGACGAAATCCGAAGTAATCAAAGAGTTTTTCAAAAAGAGCGTGCTGCCCGTGGCGGTGGCGGCTTTGCTGTACTGCATTTTCAAATCCGTCTGCACAAAAGATGGAGTCACCGACTATGTATGGCTGTTCATCCTTTGCGGTCTGCCTTTTGGCATCCCACGGATGTTTGCCTGGATCGTGCCGGGCGGCTCTTTGGGAACCGCCCTTCCGTTGTTTCTGCTGAACTTTATTATTGGCGGAGTGATCGGCGGTTTCGTCCTGGTCTGGCGACTGCTGGTGTCTACCTGGTATATTCCCTTGACCATCTATCGACTGTTCATAACAAGAGGGACTTCCTATATTCCAGAATAGCACTATGGAAATGTGGAAAACGGCCGCTCCACCGATGGAAAACAAATATTTACGACCTGATGGAAAAGCTGTCAGCTTTCCCACAGCCCGCAAACACTGTTTCCCACAGCGCCGCCCCTTTGACCGTTTACACACATTCCCACAGCGCCTACTACTGCTACTGAAAATGAGCGCCATCACCGAAAGATGATGGCGCTCATTCTTTTTCTCCGTATCCTTCCCCAGCAAGATTTAGTATATTCTTTTTTTCTTTCTGCGCATAGCGCATGGTCTGATAAGCTCCGCCGCCTGTATGGTCCACATAGAATACAACGAGATTGCTTCGCTTCACCATCTGCCGGTTGCGAATTTGAAAAGCGCCTTTTGGATGGCTGCTGGCCGCGCTGCCGCATATCTCGATTTCATCATAATAGGTTTCAAAGTTTTCCATATTGTTGCGCAGCTCCGCCGTGGGATATGGCAGTATCCAAATCAAGGACACCTTTCGGAAATGATGCTTGCCTTTCCGGCACGAACTCTTATAGCTTCCGTGGGGCATCGCTTGATGCAGTTGGTGCATCCCTTGCATTTATCAGCATCAAGGCGGACCGAATGGAAAAATTTATCCATTTTGTACCTCCGTGGAGTTAATGAAGATAGAATTTAAGGGTAATTGTAGTGCCTACGTTTATTTCGGTATCTATTTTCATTTCGTCGCTGTACTTTTTAATATTCGGCAGACCCATGCCTGCGCCGAAGCCAAGAGAACGGACGTTATCGGGGGCGGTGGAATAGCCCTCCTGCATGGCAAGCTCAACGTCCTTGATTCCGGGGCCGTCGTCGGAGAGGATAACCTCTATGTAATCGGGGGTTATTTCAACGTCGGCACGTCCTCCTCCGGCGTGGATTACCATGTTTATTTCCGCCTCATACATGGCTATTGAAACATTTCTTATAATATCCGGCTCAAGACCTATCTCCTTGAGCATCTTTTTTACGCATCCGGAGGCTTCTCCCGCACGGGTAAAATCGTCTCCCGGTACATCATAGTGAAGCTTTACTGAATTCATTATTTTCCGCTGCCTCCTCTTAAACCGTTCTGGTAGAGGATTCCGCAGGAGGTAAACATCTCATAGGTTGTGCAAAGAAGCACAATATCCCTTTCACGGGCGAGGTTGATTATTGAATCATCGGGCTTTTTGCCCCTTACGAACACAATGCAGCACATATCCATCATTTCGGCGGTTCTGACCACCTGGGGATTTACAAGACCTGTAAGGAGCACTGCCTGATCTTTGACGAAAGCCAGAACGTCGCTCATCATGTCGCTGCCGCAGGCTGTATGCACATCACGGCTGAGGCTTTCCTCACCGCAGATAACCTGTGCCGAAAGAAGTTCTTTTATTTTTTCAACTGTCATATATTTACCTCCGCTCTACAGTTTAAAGTGGATAAAATTCATTTGCATATATTGTATAATAAAAAACTTGATTTTACAATCTTTTTATGCATAAATACATTTGCTTCTGAAAGGATTTTGACAAAAAGATGTACAAATTTTGCTTTACGGAAATAAATCGTAAAAGAGATAAATTTCGTTTTTAGAAAATAAACTCATATTCTACCAGAAAGATTGTTAAAAATATAAACAAGTATAAGAAAAACGCAAAAAAATCTCAAATTTTGATGTTAATTCTTTAACAATCTATTGACTTTAGCGAATTAAAAAGCCTATAATAAATTCAACGCGCGAAAACATTATCTTTGAAAGCGCATATTATATTTTTGCGAAACAATTATTAAAACCGGAGGTTTTACATTATGTCAAGAGTTTACAATTTTTCTGCCGGCCCCTCAATGCTTCCCGAAGAGGTGCTCAAAAAAGCAGCTTCCGAAATGCTCGACTATGAGGGCAGCGGTCAGTCCGTTATGGAGATGTCACACCGTTCAAAGGTTTTCGACAAGATAATCAAGGACGCTGAGGCTCTTCTCAGAGAGCTTATGAATATCCCCGATAACTATAAGGTTCTCTTCCTTCAGGGCGGCGCATCTGCACAGTTCTCAGCAATTCCCCTTAACTTCATGAATGGAAGCGGAAAAGCTGATTACATCATCACCGGTCAGTGGGCAAACAAGGCTTACCAGGAGGCATGCAAATACGGCGAGGCAAGAGTTGTAGCTTCTTCAAAAGATAAGACCTTCTCATATATCCCCAAGACAAAGAGAGAGGATTTCGATCCCGAAGCAGACTATGCATACATATGCATGAACAACACAATTTACGGAACTGTTTATCATGAGCTTCCCGATACAGGCGATGTTCCGCTTATTGCAGATATTTCATCCTGCTTCCTTTCAGAGCCCATTGACGTTTCAAAGTTCGCAATGGTTTACGGCGGAGCTCAGAAGAATGTTGCTCCTGCAGGTCTTGTAATTGCAATCATCCGTGAGGATATGCTCGGCAAGCAGAGAGATATCACTCCCACAATGATGAACTACAAGATTCAGGCTGATAACGATTCACTTTACAATACTCCTCCCTGCTATACAATTTACATCTGCAAGCTTGTTCTCGAGTGGATCAAATCTCTCGGCGGACTTGAGAAGATGAAGGAGAGAAATGAGAAGAAAGCGAAGATTCTCTATGATTTCCTTGATTCCAGCAAGATGTTCAGAGGCACCGTTGTTCCTGAGGATCGTTCACTTATGAACGTACCTTTCGTAACAGACAGCGACGAGCTCAATGCAAAGTTCATCAAAGAGGCTGAGGCACAGGGCTTTGTAAACCTTAAGGGTCACAGAACAGTTGGCGGTATGAGAGCTTCTATCTATAACGCAATGCCCATTGAGGGTGTTGAAAAGCTTGTAGCTTTTATGAAGAAGTTTGAAGAGGAAAACGCCTGATTAAAATTTAAACAATACAGAGAGTGTGATTGAAATGTACAATATTTTAACTTTAAATAAAATTTCACAGGTAGGTCTGGGACGTCTTGATCCCGCTGATTACACCTGTGCAAACGAAATGGAAAACCCCGATGCAATTATGGTTCGTTCCGCTTCAATGCATGAAATGGAGCTTTCCGAAAAGACTGTAGCAATTGCAAGAGCAGGCGCCGGCGTCAACAATATTCCGATTGATGCATGCAGCGAAAAGGGCGTTGTTGTTTTCAATACACCCGGTGCAAATGCAAACGCAGTTAAAGAGCTTGTAATCTGTGCACTTCTCCTTTCTTCAAGAAAGGTTGTGCCTGCAATCGACTGGTGCAAGACCCTTAAAGGTGAGGGAGATGCAGTAGGCAAGCTTGTTGAAAAAGGAAAGTCCGCTTTTGCAGGTCCCGAAATCAGCGGCAAGAAGCTTGGCGTTATCGGCCTTGGCGCTATCGGTATCCTTGTAGCTAACGCAGCAAAGGGTCTCGGCATGGAAGTTTACGGCTATGACCCCTATCTTTCAGTTGACGCTGCATGGAATCTTTCACGCTCAATCCACCATGCAAAAACTCTTGACGAAATATATGAAAATTGTGATTATATTACAGTTCACGTTCCTCTCACAGATGAGACAAAGAATCTTGTCTGCGCCGATACTCTCAAAAAGATGAAGGACGGCGTGAGAATCCTCAACTTTGCAAGAGGCGGACTTGTAAATAACGCAGACCTTATTGAAGCAATCGGCACAGGTAAGGTAGCCGCTTATGTTGTTGACTTCCCCTCCGATGACCTTATCGGAGTAAACGGAGTTATCGCAATTCCTCACCTTGGCGCATCAACACCTGAATCTGAGGACAACTGCGCAAGAATGGCAGCCGATGAAGTTAAGGCATATCTTGAAAGAGGCGAAATCAAAAACTCCGTCAATATGCCCGCTGTTGAGCTTGGCGCAGTAAACGGAACAAGAATCTGCGTAATTCACCGCAATGTTCCCACAATGATCAGCCAGATTACAGCTGCAATCACTGCCGAAAACGTAAACATCGACAACATGGTAAATAAGTCAAAAAAGGCTTATGCTTACACTGCAATTGATACCGACGGTGATGTAACAGATGCTGTTATCTCAGCTATCAGCGCTGTTGATGGTGTTCTCAGAGTAAGAGTTATAAAGTAATTGAATAATTACAGATACGTTTTCATAATTTGAAGTCAGTTAAACCCGTCTGAATTTCAGGCGGGTTTTGTTTTGTCTAAGTAAGGTTGCGGTTATAAAATATATATGATATAATGCAGCAGAAAGTGAGAATTTTATAGGTTATTGACAGTTTCCCGTAAGAAATGACCTTTGGAGGAGATGCCAATGTGGCAATAGCATGACACATTCGGTTAACCTTAAGGATGACCGAAAGGAAGATTATTCCGAAAGGGGAATGTAAAATGAAGAAAACCACTAAAATTCTTATAGCTGTTATAGCTGTGTGCGTTATTACGGCAGCGGGAGTGGGAATACAGTATCTTGTAACTCCCCATGAAGAAGCGATAGACAAAACCTATGGGGGACTTCTGCTTTTTGAGGACGAAACCGAGCCTAAAAAATGCACAGTAGAGCTCAAAGGAAAATACATAAAGCAGATGAAAGAGCACAAGGAGCAGTTTGTCGGACGGCTTGAGGACGGACTTTTTATTGACGGTAAAAGAGTATCGGATGTATTGGTCATTTTCAGCGATAATGAGGACTGCGAATATGCAGTTGTCCATGGAAGTACAGACATCGCTCTGAAAAAAGACTTCAGTACATTTATTATAAAGTTCCGTTATGATACCGAAAAAGGAGCGCCTGTTGAAGCGGAGCTTGACGAAAACAATCAGATGGAAATTCCAAAGGATAAGGGAGTAGAGTGCCTTTTGGTAGTTCCCGCTGAAAACATTGAAGAAGCGAAAAAGCAGATTGAAGCATTCCGCACAGCACCCGGAGCCAATGCTAACTGGGCGGAAGATTTCGAATTGGATGACTTTGCAGATTAAACCTGTCAGTGTGATGGGGTTCATTACGCATAAATACTTACAGAAAATAAGAATGCCTGCGACGGATTGTACTCTGTTGCAGGCATTTTGTTTAATAAAGAAGGAGCGGAAAGAAGTAGAATTTTAAATAAAACATCTTATCGAACCCTGAACAAGCAGAAAACTTTTTATGTTATTCGTACTTTTGTCCATAGCGACAAAAGTACCAAAAACGCATGTATGCGCCTTGACGGTTTTCGCTTTAAGTTTAATTGCCTTTAGAAGGTGTCTCGGTAAATCGCCGGCAAGGGTCGGTGCCGGCAATTTACGGAAAAGCAAAGCTTTTCCGTTCCCTCTCTCTCCGAACAGCTAACAGTAATGCGAAAAGCCGCAAGGCTCCCGCACTGCTTACTCTCATTTCTGCCGGGTGAGCGTGGAGTTAGTTTTGTTTATGTAACAGTAAATTTTAAATATTTTCAAACAAAACCCAAGAACCCCACAAAACCAACTCCCAGACAGTTGCACACGTCGGCAGCAAGCTGAGCTTGCAGGCAAGATGCACACAAAGTAACGGCAAAGAACAACTATAATCGCCTGCGATAAAGTTATATGTAAACTAAAAATCAAGAGCAAAAACAAAAGAACTACACAAAACCAATCCACAGACAGTCGCACACGTCGGCAAAGTAAAGAATATGGAAAGTAGTAAAGCGTTTACACTTTGCTGGTGATAAAACAAAGCCCTTAAAACTGCCGACGTGAATTGGTGAACGCTTGCTGTGCCTAACCGACGGCAAGAGAAAAGGATTCGACAGTAGAAAAGCGTTTACTGTATGAGGGTGATAAAACGAAACCCTCCAAACTGCCGTTGGAGGGCGTATGGGAGAAAACCTACCTTGCGCTGATTACTGCTTTCTGTTTTGGCAAGGCGGCGGGACTCCGCCGCAAATGCGCTTTTGCCTACTTTTGTCGCTATGGACAAAAGTAGGTGCACCGCCGCAGCATGAGCGGCGAAAGTTATTCGTTTATCAAAGTGCGGGTAAGAAGCAGAAATTTACTAAACACTATTCATACTGTTATTTCAGCGTCGGAAATTTAAATAGTATCTCAACAACAAAACCCCATGTGTCAGCACATGGGGTTCGTTTTATCTGTTTTTATTTAATTATTTGTTTGCCATTTCAGCTCTTGCAAGCTTGATGCGCTCTACAAAAAGCTTACCTGTTTCGGTGATCTTCTTGTAGTTGCCTTCCTTTGCTCCTGCGGTAAGTGAGCTTCCTGCTCCTACTGCAACAGCTCCTGCCTTAATCCACTGTGCAACGTTGTCAACGTCAACGCCGCCTGTGGGCATCATCTTTGCATAGGGGATAGGTCCGTGAATTGCCTTGATGATCTTCGGTCCGAAGAGATCGCCGGGGAATACCTTGAGGATGTCTGCTCCTGCTTCCATAGCAGTTACACATTCTCTTACACTCATAACACCGGGCATAATCGGTACACGGTAGCGGTTGCACATCTTAACTGTATCAAGATCAAGGTAGGGGCTTACGATGTACTCAGCGCCGGAAAGCATTGCGATTCTTGCTGTTGCGCTGTCCATAACAGTACCTGCTCCGAGGATGATGTCCTCAGGGGAATATGTAGCAGCAAGCTCTTCGATAACCTTCTGAGCTCCGGGAACTGTGAATGTAAGCTCGATTGCGGCAACTCCGCCTTCGATGCAGGCCTCTGTAATGCGCTTTGCAGTGTCTGTTGAATCAGCTCTTACAACGGCAACAATACCTGCGTCAAGTATTCTGGTAATTACTTTTTCTTTATCCATTGTATATTATCTCCTTCTGTTGGGTTTGGATTTAATTATCTCTGAACTCTTGCGCCTGCACCGCCGACTATTCTCTCAACCTCTTTAAGGCTTGCCATAGAGGTATCTCCGGGAGTTGTCATTGCAAGTGCTCCGTGTGCAACGCCGTAGTTGACCGCTTTCTGAGGATCGCCTGTTTCCATAAGTCCGTAAATAAGACCTGATGCAAAGGAATCGCCGCCGCCGACTCTGTCGTAAATTTCAAGTCCGGGAAGCTCAAGTCCTCTGTAAATCTTGCCGTCAGCCCAGCAGATTGCGCTCCAGTCGTTTACTGTTGCTGTTTTAACAGTTCTGAGTGTTGTTGCAACTGCCTTGAAATTGGGATATACCTTAACAGCCTTTTCTATCATTTTGAAATATCCATCTATGTTCAGCTCCTTGAGGTTTTCATCGTTGCCCTCAATTTCAAATCCCAGGCAGGCTGTGAAATCCTCTTCGTTGCCTATCATAACATCTATGTATTTTGCAATTTCCTTATTGACTTCTCTTGCTTTTTCGATTCCGCCGATATCGTTCCAGAGTGAGGGACGATAGTTAAGGTCGTAGGAAACGATAGTGCCGTATTTCTTTGCAGCCTTGACAGCCTCGATTACAACCTGAGCTGTGGTCTCTGAAAGAGCTGCGAAAATTCCTCCTGTGTGAAGCCATCTTACTCCGAGAGTACCGAAAATGTAGTCCCAGTCGATATCGCCGGGCTTAAGCTGAGATGCAGCTGTGTTGCCTCTGTCGGAAACGCCTACTGCGCCTCTGATGCCATAACCTCTTTCAGTGAAGTTAAGGCCGTTTCTCGCTGTTCTGCCGATTCCGTCATATTTGCACCACTTGATAAGTGAAGCATCCACGCCGCCCTGGTATACAAAGTCCTCAATAAGTCTGCCGACTTCGTTATCGGCAAGGGCTGTTACAACTGAGGTTTTAAGGCCAAAGCATCTTTTAAGTCCTCTTGCAACATTGTATTCTCCGCCGCCTTCCCATACTCTGAAGCTGCGGGCTGTTTTAATTCTTGCATCGCCCGGATCGAGTCTGAGCATAATTTCTCCGAGAGAAATCTCGTCAAACATACATTCCTCTTTTGGACGAAGTTTAAGTTCCATAAAATATACCTCCACAAAAAGCAAAATAATCTTACAAAGTAAATTTTATCACATTTTTCAATTCATTCAATAACAAATTCTGCTCTTTTATGGAAATCTTGCTCAAATTTAACAAAAATATAATTAATTTGTCAAGACTAACTTGTTTAAAATCAAATCCATGATATAATAAGTTTTGAAAACTGAATATATGGAAAAATCATAGTAACAGTTAAGCTGTAAATCGGAGGATAAAAAATGAAAAGAAATAGAGCTGCAAAAATTGCAACTTCTGCCGCTGCGTGTGTGTGCGCCGTTTCTGTTTTATTTTCAGGCTGCGGAGCAGATGAGAGCCTTGTATACATGAAGGACTTGCAAAGCAATAAAATTGACCTTTCTGGATACGAGCTGACCTTTGAGGATAATTTCGACGGCGACGCTCTTGACACAAAGGTTTGGACTTATTGTGATGAAGGCGGACAAAGAAGAGGCGGATACTGGATTGACGACGCCGTAAGCGTAAAGGACTCAAATCTCAGAATAGCGGTAGAGTACCGTGAAGACGGAGAGCTTGGAAGTGGATGGTATACAGGAGCAGTTGAATCCACTGCATCGGAAAACGGAGCCACGGGATTTTCTCAGAAATACGGATATTTTGAAGCAAGGTGTAAGGTGCCGAAAATCTACGGTGCATGGGCTGCATTCTGGCTGATGCCTGTCAATAACTTTAAAGATGATGTTCCCGGAAGCGGCGATGACGGAAGCGAGATTGATATTTTCGAGTCCATGTATATGTACATGAAAGATTCGGATTATCAGAACAGCGTAACCCATGCGATACATATAGACGGTTACGGCGACAATCTCAAGAGTCTTGGTTCAAAGCATTTTTCAATGGAAGATTTATATGATACATATCATACCTACGGCTTAGAGTGGAATGAGAATGAATATATTTTCTACATTGACGGAATCGAGACATGGAGAGTAAGTCAGACTCCGGATAAAGAAGATTCGTCAAAGGTGTATAATAACGTTTCCCATGTGGCAGAGTACATAATACTTTCATGCGAAGTATCGGGCACAACGAAGGACGGCAAGGTATATCCCGGTCAGGAATTTAATGATAAGGGCGAACTTGTCACAGCATGGAGCGGAAGTCTCGAAGGAAACGATAAAAACACTTCCTATGAATTTTTAGTAGACTATGTAAGGGTTTACGAAAAGAAAGCCTGAGCGTCCCCTTAAACTGAAAAGAATGTTTTGAGGCGGCGCAGATTAATGCGCCGCTTTGACTTTATGATGTGATAGTAAAAATAATTAATATAACATAACGGCAGGTGATAATATGAAAACTGAAAAATATACTGTAACTGGCATGACCTGTTCGGCTTGCAGCGCTCATGTTGAAAAGAGCGTGTGCGGTGTTGAGGGAGTAGAAAAGGCGGAGGTAAATCTCCTTACTAATTCAATGACCGTAACTTATGATGAGAGCAAAACAGGCAGCGGTGAAATTGTGAAAGCGGTTGAGAGCGGCGGATATGGAGCCAGTCCTCAAAGCAGCGGAGAAAATAGCAAAAGCGTTTCTGCCGAAAAGGGTATTTCAGAGGTCGAAAAGCATATTGTCGATATGAAAAAGCGGCTTATTATCTCCATAATATTTACTGTTCCGCTTTTTTATATTTCCATGGGTCATATGATGGGCTTTCCGCTTCCGTCATTTTTCCATTCTGTCAATAACGCTATGACCTTTGCCTTTACTCAGTTCATTTTGTGTATTCCCGTGGTGTTTGTAAATTTCCATTACTTTAAAAATGGATTCCGTTCACTGTTTAAAGGCGCACCTAATATGGATTCACTTATTGCAATAGGTTCTGGCGCTTCTGTGCTCTACGGAATTTACGCAATATATAAAATTTCCTATGGCTTTTCCGTTTCGGATTACAGCATAATCGAGCAGTATTCAATGGATTTGTATTTTGAATCGGCTGCAATGATTCTGACCCTTATTTCCCTGGGAAAGCTTCTCGAAGCGAGAGCCAAAGGCAAGACAAGTCAGGCGATTTCAAGGCTTATTTCCCTTGCACCAAAGACGGCTTGTGTCGAGCGTGATGGTGAGGAAAAGATAATTTCCGCCGATGAAATAGCCGTGGGAGATATACTCATAGTACGTTCGGGAGAGGCAATCCCCGCCGACGGAGTTATAATCAGCGGAAACGGCTCAGTGGATGAATCCGCCATAACAGGCGAGAGTATGCCGGCAGATAAGGAACCCGGCGATAAAGTCACGGGAGCCACTATAAATAAGAGCGGATACTTTAAGATGAAAGCTTCGAAGGTGGGCGAGGATACCGCTCTTTCACAGATAATAAAGCTTGTGGAAGAGGCATCTTCGTCGAAAGCACCCATTGCGAAGCTTGCAGATAAAGTTAGCCGGATTTTCGTTCCGGCAGTAATTACCATTGCAGTTGCAGCAGTTATAATATGGCTTCTTTCGGGATCTGAATTTGAGTTTGCAATGTCCATAGGTATATCGGTGCTTGTAATTTCCTGTCCCTGTGCGCTTGGACTCGCAACACCTACGGCGATTATGGTAGGTACGGGAAAGGGTGCAGAGCTGGGTATTCTCATTAAGAGCGCCGAAGCTTTGGAAACCGCTCACAGCATAAAGAATATAGCTCTCGATAAAACCGGCACAATCACAGAGGGTAAACCTGTTGTAACGGATATTATAATCAATTCACACCTTAAAGCTGATGCCGATGAATTTCTCGGAATCTGCGCCGCAGTGGAGAAGCTTTCGGAGCATCCTCTGGCGGGAGCAGTGCTGGAGGAAGCTAAGGAAAGAAATATTGTAATTCCCGATGCAGAAGGATATACCCAAAAAGCGGGACGTGGAATTTCAGCTCTTGTAGGTGCCAGAAGAATCTACGGCGGCAACGGAGCTTATATGGAGGAGCTCGGTGTTTTTGAGGAAGTTTCAAAAGCCAAAGCCCAAAGCCTTGCCGAAATGGGAAAAACACCGCTTTTCTTTGCCGATGACAATACGATAATAGGTATAATTGCAGTATCCGATACCATAAAGCCTACAAGTCCGGCAGCAATTGAGGAGTTTAAGTCAATGGGCATCAGTACCATGATGCTCACGGGCGACAATGAAACTACGGCAAAGGCAATAGCTTCACAGGCGGGAGTCACCGAATTTTCCGCAGGAGTGCTGCCTCAGGATAAGGAAAGGGTAGTAAGCTCCCTTAAAGAAAAAGGTGTTACTGCAATGATAGGCGACGGAATCAACGATGCGCCTGCACTTGCTGCGGCAGATGTGGGAATCGCAATCGGAGCGGGTACGGATATCGCCATAGAATCGGCGGATATAGTGCTTATGAAAGGCGATCTCAACGAAGCAGTTGCAGCGGTAAAGCTCAGCAAAGCTGTTATCAGGAATATAAAGGAAAACCTTTTCTGGGCGCTTATTTACAACGCCGTATGTATTCCCGTAGCGGCAGGATTGTTTTATAATGTATTCGGATTAAAGCTCAATCCCATGATTGCAGCAGGAGCCATGAGTTTAAGTTCAGTTTGTGTTGTGATGAACGCATTGAGACTTAAATTCTTTAAAAACAGTAAAATATTGCCCAGCGGCAATAAAAACAGCGGCGAAAAACCCAAAGCGGCAGTTTCGTCCATAGATATAGAGATTAAAGGAGGAAAAACAAAAATGGAAAAGAAAATGCTTATTGAAGGAATGTCCTGCGGACATTGCAGCGCAAGAGTTGAAAAGGCTCTTAATGAACTTGAGGGAGTAAGCGCAAAAGTTGATCTTGAAAAGAAGACAGCGTTTGTAACTCTCACACAGGATGTAAGCAATGAGGTTCTCACCAAAGCCGTAACCGATGCCGGTTATGAAGTAGTTTCAATTGCAGGCTGAGCCTGCACCAAGGCATAACAAGCCATTTGATTTGGTTTTCTTATAAAAGATTAAGCCTGCGTTTAAGGTAAAACTTATTCGCAGGCATTTTGTTTAATAAATAAAGAGCGGGTAAGAAGTAAAAACTTTAAATAAGCTCCTTATCAAACTCGAAGTAAACAGAAAGTTTTAAATATCATGTACTTTTGTCCATAGCAACAAAAGTACCAAAAATGCATTTAATGAGCCTTGTCGGTTTTCGCTCTTAGTTTATTTGCCTTTAAAAGGTGTCTCGGTAAATCGTCGTCAAGGGTCAGTGCCGACGATTTACGGAAAAGCAAAGCTTTTCCGTTCCCTCGCTCTCTGATATGGTAAGTGCAATGCGAAAAGCCGCAAGGCTCCCGCACTGTTTACTCTCATTTCTGCCGGGTGAGCGTGGAGTAAGTTTTGTTTTTGTAGCAGCAAATTTTAAATGTTTTCTAACCAAACCAAAGAACCACGGCAAACTAACCTAACGACAGTCGCACACGTCGGCAAAGGAAAAGATATGGAGAGCAGTAGAGCGTTTGCGCTTCGCCGGTGATAAAACAAACCCCCAAAAACTGCCGACGTGAATTGGTGGACGCTTGCTGAAACAAACCGACGGCAAGAAAAAAGATATGGCAAACAGCAAAGCGTTTACACTTTGACGGTGATAAAATAAAACTTTCCAAACTGCCGTCGGAGGGCGTATGGGTAAAAATTTACCTTGCGCTGATTAAGGCTTTCTGTTTTGGCAAGCGAAATGCGCTTTTGCCTACTTTTGTCGCTATGGACAAAAGTAGGTGCACCGCCGCAGCATGAGCGGCACAGGCTAAGCCTGATTCATTTCGCACACCAAGATACGGCGCACAAAAGTATAAGTGCCTGCGTTAAAACTTATTTGTTTGTCAGAGTTCCGGATAAGAAGCAGCAAACTGAACCTGCATCCAAGCCGCACACAAAGTGTCGGTAAGGGACAACTATAAGTGCCTGCGGCGGACACGTCCGCTTTCAAGCCGCACAACAGTCTGAGCCGGGCAGCGTGACGCTGCACCCAAGTCGCAGCAAACTGAGTTTGAGATGCGGCGCACAAAACTATAATTTACATTTCTATTACAGCAAAAAGAGCGTAAAGGAAAAATCTTTCTTCCGTTTACGCTCTTTCTTTTTACTATATAATATTCATCAGATAGGACACTTTTCCATTATCTCAGTGTCCTTTGTGTTTGTGAACACTCCCACATTTTCGGAAATGTTCTGACCGTCGAAAAGTGAAAGGGTGAAATCACCTTTGAGAAATACCTTGTTTCCACGGTCGTCTATGGAGTAGAAATCGGATTCCTTAAGGCTGAATTCTATCTCCTTTTCCTCTCCCGCCTTAGTGGCGAAACGCTTTACGGCAATGAGGGATTTTATGGGGTTTCTGTAATCTGTCTGAGGATAGGATACATAAATCTGTAAAACCTCGTCGCTGTCCATATTTCCGGTGTTTTTGATTTTTACGGAAAGAGTAAGCTTTTCGCTGTCAAAGTTTTTACCTGTAAGCTCAAAATCGGTGTAGGTAAGTCCGTATCCGAAAGGATAATCTACTTTTCCACGGAAATATTTGTAAGTGCGGTTTTCCATGCTGTAATCCCTGAAATCGGGAACTTCCTTTATGTCGTGATAAAATGTCACCGGAAGTTTGCCCGATGGAGAAACTTTTCCGAAAAGGATGTTGGCAATTGCCTTTCCGCCCTTGGCGCCGGGGTACCAGCACTGTAAAATGGCGTCAACCTTATCTGCATATTTGCCGAAGCTGATGCATCCGCCGGAGAAATTGAGGAGAATTATCTTTTTGCCAAGCTTCAAAAGCTTATCGAGAAGCTGCTGCTGAACTTCGGGAAGTTCAAGGGTGATTCTGTCGCCCTGTTTTCCGATGTTTCCGCCGCCTCCGTTAAGAGCTCCGCCGGCCTCTTCACCCTCGATTGATGAATCGAGACCGGTACAAAATACAATAACGTCGCAGTTTTCGGCTTTCTTTACCGCTGCATCAGGGTTGGGACTTTCTTTTTCGTTATAAAGATGTATTCCCTGATCGTAAACAGTGTCCTTGTTGCAGGAAAGTATGGCTTCATGCATCTTAATGTAGCTTGAGGGACTTCCGGCATAGTTGCCTAAATATGCAAGCTCATTTTCTGAGTTGTAGCCTGTGAGGAATATTTTCTGAGCATTTTCTTTGAGAGGCAGAATGCCGTTGTTTTTAAGCATTACAATGCCTTTTTCCGCAACCTCAACAGCAAAGTTTTCATGTTCACTGCTGGCTATTTCCTCAGTGCCGATTTTGTTGAAGGGACATTCGGGATCGAACATACCTAAAAGACTTCTTATATATATAAGTCTTGCGGCAGATTTTCTGATTGTTTCCTTGTTTGTGTATCCGAAAGCACAGGCTAAGGGGATAAGTCGTCTGTAAAGTGCTCCGCATTCCAGGTCACAGCCTGTATTGAGGGCAAGAGCAGCGCCTTTAAGGGGATTTTTCTCATACTTGTGGCGGAAAACAATATCAAGTATCGCACCGCAGTCGGAAACATAATATCCGTCAAAGCCCCATTCTTTTCTCAGAAGTTTTTCCATAAGTGTGGGGGAAGCGCAGCAGGGTTCGCCGTTAGTGCGGTTATATGCACCCATAACACCGCTTACCTTGGCTTCTCTGACCGCTTTTTCAAAGGCGGGAAGATATGTTTCGAACATATCCTTTTTAGTAGCCTTTGCATTAAATGTATGTCTTTCTGGTTCGGGACCGCTGTGTACTGCAAAATGCTTTGCACAGGCGGAAGTCTTTATGTATTTTTCGTCATCGCCCTGAAGACCCTTTATAAAAGCTACACCTAAAATAGAAGTGAGATATGGGTCTTCGCCGTAGGTTTCGTGGCCTCTTCCCCAGCGGGGATCACGGTAAATGTTGATGTTGGGCGACCACATGGTAAGACCTTTGTAAATTCCGAAATCGCCCTGACTTTGGCTGTAATTAAATTTGGCTCTGGCTTCGGTGGAAATCATCTGAGCCACACGGAAAAGTATATCATCGCTGAAAGTGGCAGCCATGGCTATTGCCTGGGGGAAAACCGTGGCTATTCCGGCTCTGGCAACGCCGTGAAGACTTTCGTTCCACCAGTTGTATTTTTTTATTCCGTATTTAGGCAGAGCCCTTGATGTATGAAGAAGCTGGGAAGCGGCCTGAATAGTGGTTAATTTCTCAGCCGTCTGTTCTCCTTTTTTTCTGTGGAGCCTGCGGTTTTCTTCCGTAATCATTTTATGGTTGCACACCCCTTGACAATATGTTTTTTATGTAATATAATCTTTTCGTGCACGTGCACGAAATATATAAAATATTGTACCACATCATGTAAATAAAATCAAGAGAAAAATAAACGGAGGTGTTTTTTTGGCTATAACAGTTAAAGAGATAGCCCGTCTTGCAGGGGTCAGCAGGGGAACCGTTGACCGTGCGCTGAAAGGCAGGGACGGCATAAACAGAGAGACCAAGGAGCGAATACTCAAAATAGCGCAGGAGCACAACTATACACCTAATCTTATAGGAAAGGCGCTTGTATATTCAAAGCATCCCATAAAGGTATCGGTAATACTTAACAGTGTCGGCAATGACTTTTTCAGTGAGATGAAGCGAGGCTTTTTTGAAGCTGAAAGGGAATATTCATCCTATGGTATATGCCTTGCACTCCGTGAGATAAAGGGATATAAAAGCGAGGACATTTTAAGAGCAATTGATGAAATAGATGAGGACACAAAAGCGCTGGTACTTACACCTGTCAATGATGAAAAGGTAAGGGAAAAAATAGATGATCTGACAGAAAGAGGAGTTTGTGTAATAACTATTTCAAGTGATATAGAAAATTCAAAGAGGACAGCATATGTGGGCTGTGATTATTTAAAGAGCGGACGTATAGCAGGCAGGCTTATACGGCTTCTCAATAAAAAGGGAGCATCAGTGTGCATTGCTACGGGAAGCGCCAATCATAAGGGACACATGAGCCGTGTTGAGGGGATAAAGGCGTATCTTTCAGACCACGGCAACGATATAAATATAGCAGGAGTTATAGAAAATCAGGACGATAATGAAACTGCATATTTAAAGACAAAGAAATTTCTCAGAAACCATGACAATATAAGCTTTGTCTATATCACTGCCGGCGGTGTTTCGGGAACGGTTAAAGCTGTTAGGGAGGAGACTGCCCTGACAGGCAGAAAAATCGGAATCGGCTGTTTTGACGACACTCCGGAAATTGAAAGAGCAGTGAAAAACGGAGATATTGAAGCGACAATCTGCCAGCAGCCCTTTGAGCAGGGATATAACGCAATAAAGCTGATTTTTGAAAAGATAGTGGCAAGAAAGGAAATCGAGAAGTTTAACTACACCCAGCTTATAATCAAGGTAGATGAATCCATGTAAGGGGAATACAATCAGCGAACAAATAAAAGCGTATGCTTTCATGCATACGCTTTTTCTTTTGCAAAACTATTAAAAAGTTCTTATGAGCATTTTGGGTATTCCGATTACATGGCACTGTTCGAGATCCGCACCCCTTATTGTTTTGGGAGGATACTCCGGATTTATGGGAACAAGCTTCATCCAGTCTTCGCCCTCCACGTACTCAACTTTTTTAAGTGTAGCGATTTCGTTGCTATACATAATCGCACCGATTTCTCCGCTGCGGTTAAGCGTGGATTGCTTTAAAATGAGCACTTTGTCCGAGTCCATAAAAAGGGGATACATTGAGTCGCCGTGAACTGAAAGGACAAAAAATTCATTTCGGCTGTGTCCCCGCAGATATTGTGCGGGAATATCCACTGTTTCACCGCTCCAGTCCTCAAGTGCAAGTTCATCGTATCCGGCGGCAACTGTTCCGATAACGGGAAAAGTCACCACGTCGGAAGTTATTTCAGGGGATCTGAGGTTACTTTCATCCCAGCCCATAAGTTTTTCCGGAGTAGTGCGCAGAGCTTCTGCAAAAGCTGCAATCTTTGCCTGGGGAATATCGTTTTTTCCGGTTTCAATTTTTGCTATTGATGACCTGGAGGTGTAGCCCATTTTTTCGGCAAGTTCCTCCTGTGACATTCCAAGTTCAGCTCTTCTTTTTTTTATGTTTATATGAAGCTCACTCATGGCGACTCTCCTTTCTAAGGATAATATACCGCTTTAGAGATTTAAAGTCAACATTTTTTTGAAAAAACTTAAAATTACGTTGACAAATAATCACAACTTGTGTATAGTAATAAATGTGATTAAACATCACGAAAAGGAGGAAAGCAATTGACAAATACACAGGAACTAAGGCGGAAGATAAAGGAAAACGGATATAAATATGCCTTTGTTGCGGGGTATCTGGGGCTTACGGCCTATGGGTTTCAGCGGAAAGTATGTAACGTATCTCAGTTTAAAGCCGGTGAAATTCAAAAATTATGCGTTTTATTAAAGCTTACCGAAAAAGAACGGACAGCTATTTTTTTTTGCCTGATAAGTTGAATTTAAATCACTTAAAGGCGATTTGTGTACGGATTAAAGATTTCGCTGTATGCGGGATTATGCAGCCAATGAAACAGCGACTTGGTCTTTGCAGTTTTTCACATGGCAAATTAAAAGCATCAATGAGAGTTCAGATAACCTCAAATTTTGAGGTTAATACGTACCGGACAGTCCTATCTTTAAGGGAATTAATGAAAATTACGGGAGGCGGAAGATGAATAAGGATTCTTTTAAATCACACCGCAGGATTATATATCAGTGCCGTGAAGTGAGTCTTTCCGAGGTTCCGGGAGGCTATGCCGTTACAGTTGAAGGGGTAAGAGAACGTTTTTTTGAAAATGTACTTGAGGCATGGAGTAATTTTATCGATGTCCTTGATACCCGTGTAAGGAGAAGGATAGCTAAAATGCAGCAGGAAAACCTGTCGGAAAGTGCAGAAAATGAAAAATCGGATTTTTTATCGGGTGTAGAAAAACAGCACGGTTAGGTAGTGCTTAAATGTACGGGTCTTGTTTTCACAGTCGGAGGCGGGCGTTTCAGGTGAAAAGCTAAGTTGATTATATAGCAGGGATGTTAAAAGCATCCCTGCTTTTAAAAATAATCGGCAAAAGTGAAAGACCGGTATCTGTAAATAGGATCTGTACCCGATACAGGATTATAAAACATATGGCAAATAAGCCGGAAAGGAAAAACATATGAACCTTCAGCAGCTTGGAAAAGAATATGTAGAACAGTCGGCAAGGGTATTTGCGCAGGCTCAGGGAGTACGAAGCAAATGCAGCGGGACCAGAGGTCTTGAGCTATTCAGACTTCAAACGGAGTCGGTGCGCCTTGAGGAGATTGCAAGGGATTTGAGGATTACCGGAGAAAGTCTTATTCACTACTATGATGAACAGTAAAGGAGATGAGCTTATGAATACTGCTAAAACAGATAATGTTTATGCCGTGCTGGAAAACGGCAGGGAGATTGTTTTACCTTACGGCGGTGAAATAGCCGGAGTGGAGTCCGATGAAAACGCTAAAGTTCTGAATTTTAAGTTTCCTAAAACAGCGGACGGAATAGATTTTACTCAGATGCAGTTAAGGATAAATTTTATAAACAGCCGTCAGGAAAAGGGACAGTATCTTGTGACGGATACTGCACTCTGTGAATCCGATGAAAACTACATAACTTTCACATGGCCTTTTTCCCGACTTGTGACAAATTATAAAGGCGTTACAAAATTTGTGGTATGCGCCGTAAAAGCCGATGATGAAGGTAAAGTTATAACTGAATGGAATACCGCTTTGGCGCAGCTTAAGGTTTTGGAGGGACTGGAAGTTGAGGAACCTGAAATCAGTCCTGAGGAAAAGGATGTTATATCGGGACTTATAGCCATTTGTCAGAACAGCGCCGATGAAGCTGCACAGTCAGCACAGCAGGCCAAGGCGGAAGCGCAAAAGGTTATGAATATAATTCCCATAGGAGGCACAAAGGGACAGGTTCTTACAAAACTTTCTGACAGTGATAAGGATTATAACTGGCAGGATCCTACAGGAGGCTCAGAAACAGGTGAGAACGGAGCGACGTTTACGCCGTCAGTATCAGCAGAGGGAATAATCAGCTGGACAAACGATAAAAACCTGCCTAACCCTGAGCCGGTCAATATTAAAGGAGACCAGGGCCCTCAGGGTGAGCAGGGGTTACAGGGAGCTAAAGGAGAAAAAGGCGATAAAGGCGATCAGGGAGAAACCGGAGCAAAAGGCGATCCGGGTCAGCCGGGAGCGGACGGCAAAACTCCTGTAAAAGGCGTTGATTACTGGAATGAGGAAGATAAAGCAGAAATAGTTGAGAGTGTGCTTTCAGCACTGCCACAGGCGGAGGTGGAACAGTTTTGAGTAAACTTGCAATTAACAGTGAAACTTTAAAGGGTGTTGCAGATGCAATCAGGGCAAAAACGGGCAAAAGTGAACTGATGACTGCATCGCAAATGGCAGAAGAAATATCCGGTATACAGGCAGGCGGCAGTGGAGATGTGACTCTTAACAGTCTTATTGACAGAAGTATATCCATTGTGGAAAGTGATGTAATGGTGGTTGGATCTTATAGCTTTGGTATTTGTTCATATCTTAGCAAAGCAAGCTTTCCAAACGCTATCCAGTTGATGTCAGGAGCTTTTGTATCATGCGAATCTCTTAGAGAGCTTTATATACCGAAAGTTGAGGTGCTGCATGATTTTGCCTTAAGCGGATGTGGTTCTTTAACTAAACTGGATTTTGAAAATCTAACTCAAATTAATTCTCAGGCTTTATCTTATACCGTTAAGTTGACTACCCTCATAATACGCACACCCTCAGTGTGTAAACTTAATGCTGATGATGTGTTTGAATACAGTGCAATTACAGGAGGAGAAGGATATATCTATGTACCCCGTGAAGTTGCAGATCTTTATAAAATGGATATGAGTTGGTCGCCTTATGCGGAGTATATTAGAGCCATTGAGGAATATCCGGATATTACCGGAGGATAAAACTGAAGGGAACGAGTTGATAATATTAATCGGTACCAATTGTTTAATTGCGATTTAAAAAGCTCAAGTTGGCATAAAAGGTTTTTAGAGCAGAAAAATAGAGATATAAAAAATAAACGAAGAAAATGATATTCTTCGTTTATCTGAGGATAATTATTTAATTGCTTATTTTGAAAATGTAATATACGGCAGTAAATGTATTCTGTGAAAAGCTACATAAAACCCCCTATATATAAAAGGATGCGTTAATTATTTAAACTTTAAATTTTGCACCGCAGTTTTGGCAAACGCCGTAAGTTACAGTTTTGCTTTTCTTTCCTCGTAAAAGCATAAATAAAGCTATCCAGCCAACGACTGGTAAAAATAAGAGAATTATGTACAAAAGAACGGTTAAGCAACCTCTTTTTTTCTGTTCGGCAACTGCCTGTATAGATACATTTGTACTGCCGCACTTAGGACATACTACTGAATTTGACATGATACTCGCTCCTCATTTTTTAAATTAATATAGATGCAAACACATCTACATCCATATAAAACGATTTAAAACAGCCAAATGTGACACGATGTGATAAAACTTCACAGTTATCAATTATTTTGATAACTAAATTGGAGATTTGAATGATATACGGTGAAAATTCGTGTAGTTTAAAGTTCAACTTTCAAGCTTATGAAACATTTTGGCGGCTTATAAAATTCTCAATATAAAAATCAAAGGAGGAATAAAAAATGACAGGATTAATTTGGGGATCTCTGGCAGTTGTGCTTGGAGCTTTTTGCTTACTTACAGCGGTAATAGTAACGTGTATGTCAGTCCTTGTTATTGTCCAGTTTTTTGCGGCGGTGAAAAACATACTTAAAAAGAAGAGGGAAAACGGCTGTGGTACTGACGGGAATTGAGCAGATGTTTACATTGGCAGTTACCGCAGGCGGAGCAAAATTTTGTAGTTAGTTTATTTAAAGCAAATAAGGAGAACGTAAATGTTTAAAATTATGATAAACCCGGAGCACGGCGGCAGTGACGGCGGTGCTTCTTACAGCGGACTCACCGAAAAGAATCTCAATCTCAAAGTATCAAAGTATTGCCGTGATTATCTTAAAGACTATGAATGCGAAACTTTCCTTTCGAGAGAAGATGATAAATATCTGCTCATTGCCGATAGAGTTAATCTCCTTAAAAAGAATGGAGCAAACGCAGTTGTAACCG
>OGWT01001025.1_pt1 | contig 22159 bp, 28 predicted proteins | sample 1576101 | NCBI WGS metagenome assembly OGWT01 (sample SAMEA3541481, study PRJEB24748) | human gut metagenome | biome: human gut; feature: human-associated habitat; material: faeces | place: China | collected 2012 | reverse complement strand
CGGTACGTACGGTGCTGTGAGAGGACGGCGGTTAGTCACCGCCTCCTACTCGATTGTTAATCGAGGTTATTAATACTTTCAATTATACATGTATGCTTTTTTTTATTATGAGATGTGTTGCTGTAGTTCGATAAATTTATTGGAAACTTCGTGATTAGGTATATATGCCATTTTCCTATTGGCATCATAAGCCAGATAACCTAAATGAATTAAAGCTGTAAGTGCATCATCCTTTGAAGCAACTGTAGTAAGGTCATTTTGGAAGGTATTTACATTAACTCTGATTTTATCGCCGGAAAGCATGGCGAGCACATCATCCTTTAAACCGGCGTAGTTCATGGTGATAAATGTGTTGATTGATTCAAACGAGGATGTATTTTTCCAGTAAAAATCATAGTCATGATCTAGCATAGCCTGAACAACGGAATTAGGATTATACATATGAAGCCCGTCTATCAGATATCCGTTATACCATGCTTTTATTGATTCGAAATCCATATTATATGTGATGCACAGCTTTTTAACTTCATCCTCTGTAAAACCAAAATATCTGGTCAATTGTTTCGATTTCAGCATTGTAAACTCACGGAAGTTGTTCAGAGCTGATTCATCTTTAATTTTTTTGATTGGCAGAATACCGGTGATATATGCCAAAGCTAAAAAAGTTTTTGACTCTTCGCTCTTAAATAACAAATGAAGAAACTGAAGATAGCTGTGAACCAGTGTTTTATTTCCACCATTACGGATTACACAATCCCATTCATCAATTATTATAACAAATGGAATACCGGAAATGTTGTAGACGGACATGAGTACAGCACTGATCATCTTTGTATAATCTATCTGATCCCCATATACCTGTTTAAGCTCGTCGTAAATATATTCCTGAATTTTTTCTATCACATTATCTTTGTAAGCATCCCAAAATGATGATACATCAATGTGTATGACATTGTATTTATTCAAATGTACAGCATAGCTGTCCTTAGCTGCAATTTCAGAATCTACAAAAAGCTCAGATGAATCGCAGCCTCTGCGGTAGTATGCATCGATCATTCCTGCAGCATGGGATTTACCAAACCTTCTGGCATGGCTGACACTTATGCAATTGGCATTTGTACAGATAACTCTATTTAAATATTCAATCAGACCGGTTTTGTCAATATATAGCTGACTGTTTTTGTCTTTTGTAAAGCTGCCATTTCCCGGATTAAAATAAATACCCATTGCCTTATCTCCAATTCATTTGCTTATATATAGTCAGTATAACAAATTTATGGGAGGGATGGAAGTGAAATGAAGGGGCGTACAGTATTTTTTGAGACCAAAACTGTGATTATAATGTCGTTTTGTGCAGAATATATTGAAAAAAATTAGAAGAGGGTAATAATTAGAAATGTAACGATTAATTATATAGTGATGAAAGGCAGGTAGAAGGATGAACAAAAATAAAGAATATTGAATCAGTATTATTTTAGCGGTATTTCTGTAAGTGTGACAAGTGTTTTTACGGTTGGAAATATGAAAGCAGAAATAATAATATCTATTGAAACATAATTTACGGAGGTTAAGATGTAATGAAAAAATTAAAGAAAATAGTAACAATATTATTAGTTTTATCAGTGATTATTGGACTACAGATTCCAACAAATGTTCAGGCTGCTCCTGCCCCAACATTAACAAAAGTTGATATCACAGATATGACAGTAGAAGATACAACTGGAGAAATTTATGTTGAGGTAACGTATACTGGTAGACCGGGTACTACCAAGGTAACATGCAATAATTACACATGTAAAGAAGATATTAAATATAGACAAACTGTTTTTGAAAATGGTGTTGAAGTTGGAGAAGTAAGTTATTTTAAGACTCAGTATACAGTGGATGATATAAATGGTATTCATTCCTTTATAATATATGCGGAAGCTCAAACATTACAGTATCCAAGGAAAACGTTATATGCTAATCGGATATTTCCGATATAAATTGCATTATAATTAAAATGCTTTATAGTCATGAAAAATAGAAGCGTGAAATACAAACTATTTTTATAAGGGAGAGTGTGAAATGGACATTGGCTTGATTGATAAATTGAGTTATAAAAATTATTTGCAATCTTTAAAATTAAATGGTAGAAAGGATGTTAGTGAAAACTTTTTTACTTCAGTAAATGAGCAAATAAAAAATATTTCACAATATGATAACAGTTTTAAAATTGGTGAAAAAAAGGAGCTATGTAATCTGGAGATATATAATAAAGTTAAATTGTCTGCATTGGGAATTAAGTTGAGAACTAATAAAAATGCAGTTGAACAGGTGTCACCGGATAAGGAAATTCCAAATGATAAGCTGAAAAATATCGGAATGACAAGTTTTGGACTGTCTGATACAGAAAGTCAGATAGTTTTAGCTTCATATGTGAAGACATCAAAGGAGGATGATCCTGTTGTTCAAGTGGCATATGGACATGGTGATAACAGAAAAGTATATCATGTGCATGTAAATGATGTTGATACGTCGAATGCATCGGATCTGGAAATGTTTGCGCTTATGTCATATGAGGGTTATAAAGGAAGAACTGCGCCTGATTCGATAAATAATTATTCTGCCTATAAAACAATGAAAGCAGATGCCGGTTATGGAATGGCTTCTGCTGATGAAAATAGCTTTGTAAACAAAAAAGTGAATGCTGATTATTTATTGGAGCAAATATATGATTCATTAAAGAAGCGGGAAACAGAACAAGAAGCAAAGAGCTTTGATGTCTGTGAATATTTGCTCCAGATGATAAAAAATCGTTAAAAGCAGCAACTTTCAGTGCCGAAGCATAATAATCGTATGGAATGTCTTGGTAGGATCATCAAAGTAAAAAGTCATTTCACCATTATACTTCTTAACAATATTTTCTATACTACGCATACCGAATCCATGAAACTGTGGATTCGGTTTTTTAGTTGGTAAAAGGTTGCCATTCTTGTCGATAGGATTTACGCGGCAGGAATCAATGAGCGTGATAATGGTCATGTTATTTTTCTCTTTCTGAAAAACATTGAGTTCTATAAAAGGATTAACTGTTTTTTCGGCTGACTCTACAGCATTATCCATGAGATTACCGAAAAGTACACTGAGATCATCATATGTCACGAAATCAATACACTTACTTCTTATATCAATGTGTAGCGCAATATTTTGTGTGAGACATATCTTCTGGTAACGGCAGAGCAGTGCATTTAAAAGGTCATTATCGCATACCCGCACGGAGTGCTTTAACTCAGAAGAACCGAGTACGTGGGTAAGGTATGCTGCGATTTTTTCAGAATCGTGCTGTTCGTTCAGTGAGGCTATGGCATTGAGATGCTTTTTGATGTCATGAATGAGAACTTTTTGTTTCTCATCCTGTGACACGAGGGCTTTGTAGTATTCTACAGAGTCGGCATCACGCTGGTTCTGAAGTGTGAGCTCTGCTATTTCGGAATTTTTTTGCTTAATATGTTCAAACAGACCAAAGATGAGTATGTTTATAAGCAGCATGAAAAAGCTGCTAAGGATGAGCAGATAGTTGAGTGGAGATTTTATTTCATAATTCATAAGAAAATATATCATTGTGTAGATTACAAATACGGAAATAACAGGTATTATAGCCAATGTAGTGATTTCATAGATGGAAAATCGTATATTGGATCTGGTGCTGGATAGCTTATGTGATATAAAATATATGATTACAAAGTAAAGTAATTTGCTTAAAAAACTAACTGAATAAAGCAAAACGGTATCATTCATTTTAGAATAAAAATGATATGAAAACTTTGAAAAAATCCCCATAGAAGCAAGCTCACACAAAGTCATAATTACAATCATAATTGCAGAATGGAAAAAGAGAGTTGCACTATTTTCCATGGTTGAAATTTTCAAAAAAACAAAAGTACCAACAAAAAATAAGGCAGTGTTTAATAAAGCAATATGTGCGAATGAAATAAAATATATGGGGATAAATAGTATTGTAAGTAATATATATCGTTTTATCGAGGAAATTTTGTATTCAAAAACATTAGATGAATATTGCAACAGTATTAATGCCTCAGAAAAATAAACTAAAAAATAACAAACAGCAGCACTCATAAGTATTACCTCTTACTTTCCATAAACACCAAATATGCTTTCTTAAATTCGGTGAATTTTCTTCTTGTTAAATATGCTGTAAACTGACCATCACAAAGATATATAAGCTCGTGATCAAAGCTTGTTACCATAGCCATATTAACAATATAGCTGCGGTGTGACTGAAAAAAGGTAGCCTGCGGCAGATGCTCTATCCAAAATTGAAGTGTCTGAGTGGAGTCCAAATCAGCCGTGGCAGTATGTACTATAACCTTTCTCCCCTTTGCCTCTACATATATGATATCGCAAGTCAAAACAGATGTAACACCATATTTTGTTTCAACTGCGATTTTTTGATTGATAGAATAGTATAGCTCAAGTGCATCATCTAAATTTTGGAATAACCGTTGTTTATCTATTGGCTTAGATAAGTATCTGAATACATGGAATCTCATGGCGGCATCCAGATATTCGAGGTAAGATGTCACTATAAAAATAATAACGGAGTCATTCTGCTTTTTTAGTTCATTTCCCACATAGATGCCGTCAAAACCGGGCATTTCTATATCCAAAAAGATGATATCTTTTTGGGATTTATCAGAAAGAAGGCTGTCCCCATCATTAAAGGTTACAATATCGAGATTATTTACTTTCTTTTTGTTGAAATATGTTTTGATTATCTGGGATAGTGATTGCGTGATAGATGGATCATCGTCACAAATAAGTATTCTCATTAGAACTCTCCTCTAAAAACATAGTTGCTGATATCATTATAGAAGAGTATGGGAATTAAGGCAAGAAGACGGTACGAAAAGACATAAATTGACCAAAAATGGCAAAAAAATGTCGTTTCATACAAATCTATAGATTTGTGATAAGCTAAGATATATTATATAAGAACATTATTGTAAATAGAAGTTGATGAAAATTAAAAAGCGAGGAGAATACTAATGAAGAAAGTAACAGACAGAAGAAAAAACATTATTTCACATGTCAAAGGTACACTTGATACGATACTTAGAGTAGAAGCAAATTCGGCATCATGTTGTGTAATATATGAGCCTAAAAGCCCAAAAGAATTATCAAAATTTAAAAGGAAAACTAAATAATATGAGTGAGAAAATAGCAAATTGGTTAATTGGACAAAAGGCTATTTCTTCAGATGAATGTGAACTGTATGCATATGCAGTTCACTGTTTATTTTCGCTTATTTATCCGATTGCATTTGCTTCTGTGGTAGGCATTATTTCGGGCATGATTATGGAATCGATTGTTATGATAATTCCATTTATGATAACAAGAAAATTTTCAGGTGGGTATCATGCAGATAGTTTTGGGAAATGCCTCATAATATCTAGTATAGTAATTGCAGGAGCGCTATTGATTGGAAAGAATATATATAATGGTGTTACATTGAATGCTCTTTATATAGTTGCGAGTATATTATTAATAATATTCAGTCCGATTGACTCGATTAATAAAAGACTTGATGATGACGATAAAATGTTCTGTAAAAAAATAACCATAGTCATAGTTTTGGTAATTTTTGTTATAACAGAAATTTTATGGTGCATGGGATATAGGTACTACACAAGGTTTATTGTGTTTGGTGTAATACTTGCGGAGTTATTACAGTTAGTAACAATTTTTCGCAATATGGTAGAGACTGAAAGTTATAGAAAAATTAAAATATAATATTTTTTATGGAAAAAAATATTGTAAAAAACTGGTAGATAACACTGATAATAAGAAGTTATCCTCTGGTTGTATTTATATAATATTTCAGTAAATTAAATAATACTAGGAGAATAATATGAATATACTATTAGAAAAATATATAGATTTATATAATGAAATGAAAAAAAACGATAAAAATTGTATTCCATTATGTGCTGCTGAGACATATATTTCAGAATTTGTAAAACAGCCATTAAATTCAGAATTTGAGGGAAAATACTATTTCTTTAAAAACAACAAAATTGAAGAGTTAAAGGATCTTATAACTTTAGCGTGTAATCGATTATTTCATTCTAAATATGCAAATGCTGAAAGTTTGAGTGGTATCAATTGCTTTACGGTATGTGTCATGTCACTTTTGAAATCAGGGCAGAAAGTTCTACTGTCTACCCCAGAGCAGGGAGGACATGCCTCTATGCCTGTTATATTAGACACATTAAATATACAATATGATTCAATACCATATAATTTTGATAAATATCAAATTGATTATACTAGTTTAAATAAAATGTGTGCAACAGGTAATTATTCCTTTATAATTTTATGCCAATCTGATTTAATAACGGTTCCAGATTTAAATAAAATTGATTTGCCATCAAATATGGGAATAATATATGATGCAACTCAAACATTAGGATTAATATGTGGTAAATGTATACCAAATCCTTTAGATTATCCAAATGTTATTTTATTGGGTGGTACTCATAAAACTTTACCTGCTGTAGCTTGCGGATTAATTATGACAAACAACGATTTATATATTGAACAATTAAAGTCTAATATAACTCCAAATTATCTTAGAGATATTCAACCTAATCATATGGCATGCTTATTGCTTTCTTTAATTGAGCAAATCGAATATGGTGTGGAATATCAACACACAACCATAGCTCTTGCCAATATGCTGGCTAAAAAATTGGAAAAATATGGTTTTAATATTGCTAAAATCAGTGATGAAGTGTATACAATGACACATCAAATCTTTTTATTAATGACAAAAAAAGAAACTGATTTTTTCTATAATCAGGCCTTAGATTATAATATTTCGCTAAATCAAAAGCACAAAAAATTATTCAGTGAAGATGGAATAAGACTTGGCACTCAACAAATAGCTAGATATAATTGGGAAGAACAAGATATAGACGAACTTGCAAAGCTTCTTTTTTTAATAAAACATAAAGGTAGTTTAAATGAAATTAAAACCATTAGAAAAAAACTTATAGATAAAAAAATACCGCATTTTACATATAATGAAATAATTATAGAATAGTCATTATCCTGTGATCAAAGCAACTTAATATTTGTTTTTTATAAGGATCTTCTAATTCAATAGAATTTAGCCGTTGAATAAGTAATGTCCCATATGCATTCTTATTTTTACACAAATTGTATATTTGTTCTTTCGATAAATGATTATCTGATTTGAAAATATCTATATTTTTTATATTATCCATATAGTATTTGATAATATTAACTTGTATTTTTATATTGTTATCATCTGTCTGGGCAAGACATCTATTATAGTCTAGGAGTGCTTCTTTATAATTTTGAAATAATCTATTTATTTCTGCTCTAATAAAATAGGCATTAGCTAGTAACCTGTTATTTTCATCCTTGTATATTTTAATAACAGAATTTATTGGTTCTAGAATTTCTTTTTTTCTATATTTATTTTTATAATATAAATATATAGATTCATTTCTCATTATTTTATAGGCATTTTGAGGATCGTTTATTGGTGAAATTTTTTTACATTTTTCAAATGTTTTATAAAAAACATCTAATGTGTCAGAATCTGTATTAGGCACCGCCATATCATCTACAAAATATTTGGCAACTAAAATCCCCAATGAATCTGTTAATCCACGTATATTAAAAGGCTGAATTTTTTGCAAAATAGTTAAAGATATATCACATTCCCATAAATGTTTATAATAATGAGCCTCTAAAGTTTCTACTTTATTATTAATGTTATATTTTCTAAAAGTTAATTGCTTCAGCGGCATTAAAATAATAAGCGCATCCTGATAATTATTTAATAAATGCTCACAATCAGATTTCATTAAAATATATTTAAAATAAATATCATTATTATTTTGAAGTACAAGTTTATATTGTATTTCAAAATCCGATAATGATTTTTTTGCCAGAATATACTGACCCTTAAATAAAAATAATTGTATGCCATTCAATTGCTTATCATATTGAGTCTGCAAATTATATGTAATTTGTTTAATCCATTGTACATATTCCTGACGTTCTAGTAAAAAATGAATTTTTCCTATATTGCCAGATGTCAAATCGTACAATGTTTCTATTTCAGGTTTACACAAGCTTTCAATATTATCATAATTTTTGTTTATTTTTTTTTGAAGATCAGGTATATTCTCACGTTTAAATTCTGAAATATTGTAAATGCTTGCTTTTGTATTGATATTACTCTCAGAAATAAATAAAAGAACAAAATCATACATTTCCTGTTTTGAAAAATATGTTCAATTTTTTTTACATGGTCAACCACAATTAAAGTTTTATTAGTAACGATATTATCTTTAAAGAATAAATTCAATTCAGCATCAGTAACTTCATTCATATCAATATAATATGCACTGCTTAACTGATTTTTCAGATAATTATATTCTTTAAATTCTTCATCCTTAGGGTAGTTTATATAATCAACTAATTTTAATGCTAGCCAACTTTTACCACATTGACTGTCTTTACCGGATAGCTGTACTATTTTATGAGTATTCAATATTTCTATTAAATATTGTAAATCATGTTTTCTATCTGTAAAAGTATTTTGAGATAAACGATTTAGCATATTATTGCTTTCCTTATATCTTTCTTTGACAATAGGTGATACAGTATATATATATGGAATAATTATTAATAGTGTCCCTACTACGATACCAATTATATTATTATTTTGTGAATTTAATATAGATAAAATAAAAATTAGTCCTCCTAAAATTATAGGAAGTAGTACAAATACATTTTTAGATTTTCTGTTTCGTTTCATTCGCTACCCTTCATTTGTAAATAAAAAATATAACAATTTTTTAATCCATACAACTAGTAGATAACTTCTTATTATCCTGTAATTATTGATTCAATAATTTGTAACAGAAATGATTAACAAGAAATCTCAAATAAAAATTGGGGGAATTTGATGTTTCTATAATCAGTTTGAAATATTCATGTTTCTCCGAGGATGCTTAGATGCTAATATATCTTTTTGTTTTGACATAGTTACATGTGTATATATTTCGGTTACATTTATAGAACTGTGTCCAAGCATGGTTTGAATATAGCGTATGTCAACGTCTTCTTCGAGAAGCTGCGTGGCAAAAGTATGACGGAACATATGTGGTGTAATATGGTAGTCGATGTCAGCAATTCGACAATATTTATTGATCATATCTCTTACAGACTGATCAGACAGACGATTTCCAGTATTGTTTACAAAGAAATATCCGCAGGCACTTATCTGAGAATAGTATTCAGTATAATATTGGTTAAGGATGTTTAGTACATTAGGGTCACAGATGTGTATGAGACGTTCTTTAGATCCTTTTCCATGGATTAAAATTATATTGTTCTGCAAATCCATGTTCTGTAATAAAATAGAACAAAGCTCTGAAATTCTGATCCCTGTTGCAAAAAGTAATTCAAGTACGGCAATATCACGTAGTGTTTTTCGCTTTTGGCATGGGCTTGTGGTTTTATGATATTTTGCGTATGCAGCATTAAATAGCACTTCTAATGTTTTAAGAGGTATTGTTTTAGGAAGAATGACCGGTTCACGGAATTTAATTTGAAGTTTGTTAAATGGATTTAGAATAATTATATCCTTGTATTCCAAATAGTGAAAAAAGGCTTTAATGGATGCAATTTTACGTTTTACACTTTTGGGTGAATATTGTTGATGCAGATTGGTAATATAAGACTCCAAAACAGAGGTTGTAATGTATTCTATTTCAGTTATTGATATTTGCTCTGAGAATTGTCGCAGGTCTATTTTATAGGCTTTTAAGGTTTTTGTATCCAGACGTTTTTGAGCTGTGCAGTATTCAATATAGTTTTTTATACGGGTTTCTAATGTGTTCATAATGGTAATACTCCTTCGTTTTATTTGACTTCAAAAATATATCGCATATTAATATGAAAGTATATAAATAATGAAAAAATATGGAATAAAGATACTAAAATCAAGGTTAATATGTCATTTGGTGTATAAACTATTGAAAAGATTTTTTAAATAAATATAATGAGAATGATTATATACTGTCTATGTAATCTTATAAAAATCCGCTGCATAAATAGTTGAAGCGGATTTTTTATTTATGAGAAATTTTGTATAATTGTGAAATAAATATTTCTGATAATTTATATAGCAGATGTATAATAAATTATTTAATATAGAGAGCATATACATTTTATAATTTTTAGACCAAAAATATATGCAAAATGTCGTTTGACGTATATTGTATTGAAATATTAGTTTTGATTATGATAATTAGAATTAGAACTATTATAAAATTTATGGAGGGAGAATAATATGAGAAAAAAATTTTTATCTTATATTGCTATATTTAGCTTAATAATGGGGTTATTTGTAATGGGTCAAACAAATACAATATATGCAGATAATACGAAATTGAATCCAGATGATATGGAAAGTATTTTAAATGATATTTCATCGGTAGGGAAGGCATGGGAAAGCATGGAATTTCAATCACAAGAAATATCTGAAATAATGCAGTTACCAAGAAAAAATTCAAATTTTTATAAAGGAATTGAGGCGTCAATAAATGAATTGTCTAATGCATCTAAAGTATGAAGATGTCGGAAAGCAATATATAGATACATGTGTTACGGGACTGTTAGGTGCATTAGCTGGAACAACATCTATTTTAGGATTTGGTTTATCTATATCAGTATGCTATTATAATATGTATATGAACTTGTATGATAAGGCTAAAATAGCGGCATTGCATTATTCATTATCAGGAAGAGTTGCAGAAAGATTAGACGTGTTATTATGGGAATAAAATATTACAACAGAATTAGAAATATAATATTAATTTGGAATATTTATTTAACGATACTTATTCCGTTTGTAGTTCTTTTATCGGGGATATGGCATTTGGAATCAGGTGTCAGACATGGAAAGGCGGCAGGATTACCGATAGCTGTAATCTTAGCTTTTTTACCTTTGGTACTGTTTGGATTGAAGTGGAAAATGGATAGTACATTTACAATTATTGTATCTTGTGTATGGTTTATATTCATGTGGAAAATGGCATATTACTTCTTTTATGATAAGACAAACTCACCGATTGTTTATTATAGTTCGGTGATAGTCAATATTACTGCGTTGATGTGGAGCATAATAGTAAAAGAATACAAACCATTGGAGGAACATATTTTGAAATATCGGCAAGATCAATGGCTGGTTCCATGTTCGGAGAATTATAAAGAAAACAAAGTACTAAGAAGTATATGGTTGGTTTGTTTTATAGGAACAGTAGTATTTTCATTCGTTTGTCAGTGGGGGTAAAATAACGACAAAAATCTGTTGTAATTATTAAAATTGCAATGTTTTTTTGTATTTATGAGTAAGCTTTTAATTGATCTATATAAAATGTACACCACTTTACAACTTTATAGATGACTTATATTTTGCGAAAATGCTTGTTTTAAGGCATTTATCACAGAGGTTGATTTTATCTGGGTTTCGACTTTCTGTACGAAAGTGGCAAAAAATACCTGGCGGCGAATTCCTTCGCTTAGGGCAAATCTGAAATCCTGAATACTTTTATTTCTGTAGCTGGCAAATTTATCATCGACATAAGGCAAAAGCTTCATTGCGGAATAGCTGATATTTATCAGATTGATCAGCATTTCGATTCCTTTGCGGCTGCGCACCATGTAACTGCATAAAGACCATAAGATGTGGATTTTCCGGAAAATATAGGTTTTATAATTGAAAATCCCGGATTTTTACCACATTATTCAGGTTTTAAAAATTTGAAGTATCTTGCATCAATACGAGGAACGATAACAGATGATGATATAAGAAAATGTATCAGAACTGTTGGTTTGGATCCGGACGATAAAAAATCAGTAAAGAATTATTCGCTTGGAATGAAACAAAGACTTGGCCTTGCACAGGCTATGATGGAAAATCCGGACATTCTTATACTGGATGAGCCGATGAATGCACTTGATAGTATAGGCGTAAGTGATATAAGAGAAATACTGCTTGACCTCAAAGCGCAGGGGAAACTGGTTATTTTAGCCAGTCACATACATGAGGATATAGAAATATTGTGTGATGAGGTCATGAAGATAGAGGATGGAAAGGTCAGTAGGATGTAAAAGAGAACCCAATAACACAATTATTGTATTTTATAAAATAATCCGCTATACTATGATTAACAGTTATAGCGGATTTTTTTATGGAGGCTTTGATGGATAGAACATTAAAATTACCGGTTGGAATAGATAATTTTGAAAAAATACGAAAATCGGGCTTTTATTATATAGATAAAACGAGGCTTATAGAGCAGCTCCTGCAAAATTGGGGAGAAGTAAATCTTTTTACCCGTCCGCGTCGTTTCGGCAAGACTCTTAATATGAGTATGTTTAAGAGCTTTTTTCAAATAGGTACGGATAAATCTATATTTGATGGCTTGTATATTTCACAAAATACAGCTTTATGCAATGAATACATGGGGAAATATCCGGTTGTGTTTATATCATTTAAAGATGTTAACGGGTTAACGTTTGACAGGGCATATGATGCACTTGTCCAGATAATAGGTGAAATAGCAAATGGATTTTCGTTCCTAATGAATAGTGATAAGCTCAGTAAAAATGAAAAAGAGCAGTATCAGGGAATTATACAGATTAAAGATGGAAAATATCATATGAGTGATGGTGTGGTTATTTCATCATTAAAAGTGTTATCTCAGCTTTTGACTAAACACTATGGCAAGAATACTATTTTTATAATAGACGAATATGATGTACCGCTGGATAAAGCATTCCAGCACGGTTACTACGATGAAATGGTCGAGCTTATCAGAGGTATTTTGGGAAAAGTTTTAAAAACAAATGATTATTTACAATTTGCAATTCTTACAGGGTGTCTTCGTATCTCGAAAGAAAGCATTTTTACCGGAATAAATAATTTTAAAGTTTTATCGATTCTTGATGCCAGATTTGACGAGCAGTTTGGATTTTCGGATGATGAGGTGAAAAATCTTCTTGCAGACTATGGACTGGCATCACATTTTGAAGAGGCAAAGGAGTGGTATGATGGTTATCATTTTGGTAATGTGGATGTATACTGTCCTTGGGATGTTATAAATTATGTGGACAATCTTGTTGCTAATCCAACTGCCAGACCACAGACTTACTGGATAAACAGTAGCGGAAACAGCCTTGTAAGACGCCTTATAAATATAGCTGATTCGACAACCAAGGATGAGGTTGAGCGCTTAATTGCCGGAGAGTCTATTGAAAAAGTGGTTCATCTTGAACTTACTTACAATGAAATAGACAAAAATATAGATAATATATGGAGTGTACTTTTTACTACAGGATACCTGACAAAAGTAGGTGAAGTGAAATTGCCGGATAGTGAGAATTATGCACTTAAACTTGTTATCCCAAACAAAGAGGTCAGAGAAGTTTTTATTCTGCAGATACAGGAATGGTTCAAGGAAGTTGTAGCAAAGGACAATGATGAGATCAGAGTGCTGTCAAAGGCTATTCTTGAGGCTGACACCGAAAAGATTCAGAGACAGCTCAATATAATCATGGATCGTATGATAAGTATTCTGGACACTAAGGCTCGCGATAGACAGAAAGAAAATTTCTACCATGGTCTTTTGCTTGGCCTTTTGAGAGGAAGCAATCCGAACTGGCTGATCAAATCTAACAGGGAATCAGGGGATGGATTCAGTGACATTATCATAAAACCGGAGGATCCTGATTCGGGAATTATCATAGAGGTCAAATATGCAACGTCTTTTCAAGGATTGGATAAATCTTGTGAAGATGCAATGAATCAGATAAATACACGCAGATATGATGCTGTACTTCGTGAAGAGGGCAGATGCAATATCATTAAATACGGAATTGCATTTCATAAGAAGCGCTGTAAGGTGGTATCGGATAAGTAAATAGACTTAATAAAAAGATATTCTGATAAATAGGTTGATTGTAAAGTCATGACAAAAATCCATTGCAATAATTAAAATTGCAATGGATTTTTTATTTTACAACTATGACACATCACAGGTTTATAATTATCATAACAATTAAACATCAGCAATCAATCAAGGAGAAGAAAGAATATGAGGAAAAAGAAAATTACAGCAATAATGGCGGTGATCATGATGGCAGTGGGGCTTTCAGCATGTTCACAATCAAATGCCAGGCTAGAGGGAAAATCCGGTATTGTAAAGGATGAGGCTTCAAAGACAGAAGGTGACACCGGTGTAGTAGACCAGACTCCGGCTACGTATGTGCAGGATGCGGAGTATGTTAACAAAGACGACATCGTGTCAGTTGATGATACAATTGAGATAAATGGAATTACTTATAAAATTGAAAAGTATGAGCATACCACAGAGTTTGGAAACAGAAATAAGGATACTGTTTTGGATTATTTGAAAGATTTATATGGTGAAGCTATTGATGATAATTATAATCTGAGTAATGGTAATAGTTATATTTTTATAACATTGACAATCGTTTATAAGGATGGAGATGATAAGCAGATTGAAGGTAATAGAAATGTGGGTGTTCTGTATGCCATCAAGGATGATATGGAGAGAATACAGGAAAACTCAGATTGTGTATATATAGACAACTATTGGCTTGGAGGAGATGAAAGTGATGTATATCATTATGTTTTAGGCAAGGGCGAGGGTATTACATCAGAGCTGGGATATATTATTCAGGATGAGGGAATGCCTGAAGATACTAAATGTATTTATTACTGTATAGAGGGCAAAGATTCAAAAACCAATGATACGGTGAAGAAATATTTTAAACTGGAGCTGTAGTTATGAATAGAATATTTAAACTTGAAATAAAACGTGCTTTTAGAAACAGATTATTTGCTGCCACATTGTGTGTTGCGTTTGCAATATGTGTATGGCATTTTATGGAAAATGTGTGGATATGGAGGATGTATGTTTACTCTGACACGTATCCATTGTCTGCATATGAGAAATGGATAGGTGCGGATAATGCAAGTGTGCAGCCGTTGCTGCTTTATCTGATAATGCCCGCTTTATGTGCCATACCATATGGCAGAAGCTTTTATTTTGATGTTAAATCAGGGTATGCTGCCCAGATCATATCAAGAGGAAAGAAGAGCGATTATATAAGAGCGAAATATGGAGCTGCATTTGTAAGCGGTGCGCTTATTGGAATGATACCACTGGTGTTTGACTTTCTGCTTACTGCAATGGTATTTCCGATGGTAATACCACAGGTAGGAACAGGCACATTCCCGGTAGCGGCAATGGATATCATGTCAGGGGTATTTTATACACATCCACTTGTATACAATCTGATTTTTGTGCTGATTGATGGCTGCTTCTGGGGACTTTTAAACTGTGCGGTGTTGTGGGCTGTTAATTTTGTAAGAAACCGGTTCTGGATCCTGCTGACACCGTTTATCATATACATATTTGTGTTCTGTATGGTTCACTTTGTAAACAGGGTAAGTTTATCACCGGTAATGTTTCTTAGACCAAGTGCGCCGTTTAGAAATGATATCAGGGTTGTAATCTGTGCATTTATTATCCTTATAGTGGTAAATGTGATATTTTACATACATGCGGTAAAGAAAGAGCTTGTTGCTTATGAATAGGAGAATTTTTGCAAATCTGATCTTATATGATATCAGAAAAGGATTTAGGGAAAACAAGATAAAATGGATAGTCGGAGTATTCATATTTGTATTTTTTTCATTTATCACCGTCAGTGATTTTAGTGTAAATTCACCGGAGCTTGGATTTTTGGCATACTTTACAAATATACTTCAGGGTATGCCGCCATACATAAAGACAGATGACAGCGTATTTACCATTCCGGTGTCATGGTTTTTGTTTTATGCGTTTTTATTTTTTGTGGTAGGATTTTATCCATCGTCAGATCTGTATGGTGCAGGCAAAAAGACACTTATATTGTCCGGCAGCAGGTTTAAGTGGTTATGGAGTAAGTACATATGGACGGTCATAAATGTGATTATGTATTATGCTGCAATGATACTGGTTCTTGCGGCTGTGACATGTGCAATCGGGAAGTGGAGCACAAAGCCTGATGATATGCTCATGGAAATGGGAATAGATATGCAGCAGTTTGCGACCGGAAATGAAGTGCTTGTATGGCTGATACTGCCAATGCTATGTGCCTGTACAATTGCGGTGGTGCAGCTTACTATCAGTGTTTTTGCCGGTGCGATCGCTGGATATATTGTTTCCATAGTTTATCTTGTGGTGTCTGTTTACTGGGTGAGTCCGTTTCTTATGGGCAATTATCTTATGATCATCAGAAACAACAGGCTCTGTGCGGGCGGAATGGATGCGGCTGCCGGAATAATAAGCTGCATTATTGTGATGGTGGTTTCTATTGTATCCGGAAGTGTGTATTTTAACAGAAAGAATATTTTGTGAGGTATTTTTATGAAGATAGAGATAGAACATGTTTCTAAAAAGATAAAGGATGCTCTGGTACTCGATGATGTATGCATGACACTGGAAAGTGGTAATATATATGGATTTCAGGGCGTAAACGGCTCCGGCAAGACAATGCTGATGAGAGCGGTAAGCGGACTTATGTATCCTACAAGCGGTACCATCAGTATTGATGGCAAGGTACTTGGAAAAAATATGGCTTTTCCGGAAAAGATAGGAATGCTTATTGAGAATCCTGCCTTTATAGATAGTTATACAGGCTATGACAATCTAAAAATGCTTGCATCAATAAATAAAGGTGAAGTTGATATAAGCAGGGCACTTGAAACGGTTGGACTGAACCCGCAGGATAAGAGAAAGTATAGAAAATATTCTCTTGGAATGAAGCAGAGACTGGGAATTGCCTGTGCCATTATGGAGGAACCAAAGCTTCTTTTGCTGGATGAACCTTTTAATGCTCTGGACAAAGAGGGACAGGAAAAACTGTCAGAAATCATAAGGGATATGCGTGATAAAGGAAGTCTTATACTGCTTAGCTCTCACGATAAGGATGAGCTTGAAAATCTATCCGATGTAATCTATCTGGTGGACAGCGGAAGGTTTAAATTGAAGTAACGAGGAGAATTTATTATGAAGCAAAGGAAATCAAAACAAGTAAGACTTTTATCGGGAATACTCATAGGAATTGTGATGGTTGCTGTTTTGGCAAGGATAGTTTATCTGAATCATTGCTATCCATCCCCAAAGGTCATCACATATACAGAAAATGACACTATTAAGCTGGGAAATTATGAGTTAAAGCAGACCGGATGGGAGTGGGGCGATGGCAGCCTCCTAAAAGAAAAATGTCCGGATTATGTATATCATCAGATGGATGATGGTTCAGAATATCCTTTCGACAGTGTGCGTGTGGGGCTTATAACCTTGTCAGTTACCAAAGTAAAGGATGATACAACATCACTTGATCTTACAAGCATTGCATTTGAAATAGGAACTAATGGTAATCAGTATGACATGGAACTGTTTTTTAAATTAAATCCTACTTTGGAAGCTTTGGAGATAAAGCTTAATGCCGGTGAGGAGGCGTCCTTTGTTATACCATATACAATGAATGAGCAGCAGGTATCAAAGAAAGACTGGAACAGGGTAGATAAGATGAAGCTGTATATGGTGCTGCAGTATTATCCACAGAAGATAAGGTTGTGCTGTAATGGTTAATAAAAAGTTTATAATTTTTATTAGCACTCGCTATTGACGAGTGCTAATAATAGTGCTATAACATACTTGTAAACAAAAGAAAGCAAATTTCCAAAAGGAAAGTTACAGGTATATAAGGAGGTATGACCTATGTTATTAACAACTACAAACAACAACTTATTTGATACATTTTTCAGTGATCCATGGTTCAATGATCCTTGGTTTGATGACAGGGACGTACAGAAGGCACAGAAGAAATTATACGGACACAACGGAAAGAGAATGATGCTCACCGATATCAAGGAAAGTGACAAAGGCTATGAGCTTGAGATGGATCTTCCGGGATTCAAAAAGGATGAGATTAAGGCTTCTTTAGAGAATGGTTATCTGACCATTACAGCAGAGAAAGGCTTAGAGAAAGATCAGAAAGAGGAAGAGGGCAAGAAGTATATCTGCAGAGAGCGCTACTCAGGAAGCTGTCAGAGAACCTTCTATGTGGGTGACGAGATTGAGCAGGATGACATAAAGGCATCCTTCAAGCATGGCATCCTTCGCCTGGATATTCCAAAGAAGCAGCCTAAACCACAGGTTGAGGAAAAGAAATGTATCTCCATCGAGGGATAATCAGATATTGCAAATGATAAGCGGGCTGCCTGTGCAGTCCGCTTATACTATATGGTGTAATGTATATTGTTTAATTATGATGATAAATTGTTACAGGTAAATAGAAAGGCAGGTGAGTATAATGGCAGCAAAGAGAGATTATTATGAGACTCTCGGAGTGAACAAGAGTGCGGATAAAGAGGCAATAAAGAGGGCTTATCGTAAGCTGGCAAAGAAGTATCACCCTGATACCAATGCAGGTAATCCGCGCGCTGAGGAGATGTTCAAGGATGTCACGGAAGCATACAATGTATTAAGTGATGAGAAAAAACGTAAGCTCTATGATGAGTTTGGCTTTGCAGGTCTGCAGGAGGGCTTTTCAGAGGAGGCTGCAAGACAGGCTGCACAGGGTGGCTTTGGTGGCTTCGGCGGCAATGGCTCTTTCAGTGGCTCATACAGCTCAAATGGCGGACCATTTACACATCAGGAATTCCATTTTGAGAACGGCTCCGGGGATATGGATGATATTTTCTCAATGTTCGGAGATATGTTTTCACATGGTGGCGGTAATCACAGTGGCTGGAGTACAAGTGGTAACAGTGGATTTACCGGAAATAGCGGTAGCTGGAGTAATTTCTCAGGTGGCAGAAGTTCAGCCGGTCGTAAGGGTTCAGATGTCATGGCTGACCTTACGATTTCATTTGACGAGGCTGTTTTCGGATGTGAGAAATCTATTTCGTTACAGGATCCGTCCACAGGCAAGGTTTCTAATCTGTCCATCCATATTCCGGCAGGAATCGAGTCGGGCAAGACAGTCAGACTTAAAGGACAGGGCAATCCGGGCAGAAACGGTGGTGCTGCCGGAGATGTGCTTCTCAACGTAAATGTGACACCGAGCAGTGAGTTTGAGCGAAAAGGGCAGAATGTATACAGTACAATCCGTGTTCCGTTTACGACAGCGGCTCTCGGTGGTAAGGCGAGGGTACATACTCTTTACGGAGATGTGGAGTGCAGCATCAAGGCAGGTACACAGGGCGGCAGCAGGATCCGTCTCAAGGGCAAGGGTATTTCGAGCATGAAGAATCCTTCAGTAAAGGGAGACCAGTATGTGACTGTTGAGATTTCGGTTCCACGGCAGCTTACACCAAGGGCTAAGGAAGCGCTTGAGGAATACAGGGCTGTGAGCTGATGAATTTTATGTGCTTTATATATGGAAAACAAATTTGAAATCCGCTATACTATAGGTATTATAGTACAGCGGATTTTTTGCTTGATGGGATAATAAGAGAGGACACAAAATGAGCAATTATATAATGGATCTTAGAAAGGTGGTCGGACATGCCCCTTTACTGCAGGCGGGAGCGAGCATCATCGTTGAAAATGAAAACGGTCAGGTGCTTCTCGGAAAGCGTACAGACAATCACCAGTGGGGCTACGCAGGCGGTTCTATAGAGCTTGGAGAGACGGTTGAGGAGGCTGCAAAAAGAGAACTTTTTGAGGAGATGGGACTTGTTGCAGACGAGATGGAGCTGTTTTATATCAATTCAGGCGAGGAAACACACTACATCTATCCGAATGGTGATGAAGTCTATAATGTGGAAATAATATACATATGCCGCAAATATCATGGCACGATAAAGCGTCAGGAGGAGGAAGTCGAGGAGCTTAAGTTTTTCGATGTGGATGATATTCCGGAGGATATTTCTGATCCAATCCGGCCTGTATTTCGTGAATATATAAAGATGAGGAAAGGCATGTCTCGTTAAGAGACTTTAAAGCTTTTGTAAGGGGGGATGATGGAACAACAGAGAAAGGGAAGAAACAAGGAAACTATAGTAAATTCAGCTTATATTAACAGTGGTGAGTATAAGCGTAAATTTGATAATATAGCAGATAATGCAGAGTTAAGCAGACTTTTATATAAATTAGCTAAGAATATGTTAATACATAGATCTGGAACAGAATTTGAAGATATGTATTGGATTGATTTAGATGAAATTAGAGTAATTGCTGAAGAGACAAATTCTTTAGTAAAAAAACGAATTATTTATTCAAACAAGATAATTAAAAAAATTCAATCATGTAAAAATATAATAACAATTCATTCTCATCCGGATAGTTTTCCACCAAGTATAGCGGATTTTAATTCAAATTATGATCATAATTATGTTGTTGGAATTGTAGCATGTCATAATGGAAAATTATATATGTATTCTGCAAATGAAAGAATAAATGAGGACTACTATAAATTGGTTGTTGAAGGTTTTTTAAAAATTGGTTATAATGAAGAAGAGGCACAAATAAAAGCATTGGAAAATTTACAGATTAATTTTGACATAAAGTTTAAGGAGGTAACAGATTATGATTGCATATGAAAATGACGTATTAACAATACCAAAAAAATATAAGAAAATGTCTGTTTCTGAACTTGAAAGAGAAAAGGCTAGGTTGCTAAAAGAAATCAAAGCTTCTGTAAGTCAAAAAAAACAAGTAAGAACAAATAAGAAAAATATTAATTTTAATTTTTAGATACAAAAAGGAGAGTAGCGATACTCTCCTTTTTGTATGATCGAAGCTTACATGGCAATAGGAGAAGTATTATACTCATATTCGAAGCTATACCATTGACTTCAAACATTGTAATTCTCCTTATAATTCTGGCATAAATCCCCCTTTTATAAATACATTTTGATAATTCAATCATATCAAAAATTTATAAAAATTACAATTATAAATAAACTTTAACACTTTAAGCCTTTAAATGAAAAAAGTGCTTGCGCATGTCTTATAAAAGAGTTATCATAGTACAAAACGAAACACTTAGGAGGATTTACAATGGAAAAGCGTATTTCAGGTCACACAGGCTTATTAGCACTCATCGGCTCACCGGTTGGTCACTCAGGTTCACCGGCTATGTACAACTATAGTTTTGAAAAACTTGGTCTGGACTATGCATACGTTGCATTTGATATAAAGGAGGACAAAGTAAAGGATGCCATTGCAGCCATGAAGACATTCAATATGCGTGGATGCAATGTTACAATGCCCGACAAGGTAGAGGCTGCAAAGTACATGGACGAGCTTTCACCGGCAGCCCGGATTATCGGAGCTGTAAACACTATCGTAAACGACAATGGAAAGCTCACAGGACACATCACTGACGGAGAGGGATTTGTCCACAACTTAAAGGATCATGGAATTGACATCAAAGGCAAAAAAATTACTGTTGCCGGAGGTGGTGGAGCTGCTACAGCTATTCAGGTTCAGTGTGCACTTGACGGAGCTCGCGAAATCACTATTTTCAACAAAAATGATGCTTTCTTCGAGCGTACGTTACAGACAGCAGAGAAAATTAAAAAGGCTGTACCTGCCTGCGTAGTTAATGTATACGATATTGATGACACAGCAAAAATGACTGAGGAAATCAAGTCAAGCGATATCTTTGCGAATGCAACAATTGTAGGAATGAAGCCACTCGATGATCAGAGCGTTGTAAAAGACCTTTCAGCATTCAGACCGGGGCTTGTGGTTGCAGATGCAGTTTACAATCCGGAGGAGACAAAGCTTCTTCGCGAAGCAAAAGAAGCCGGATGTACATGCGTTGGTGGAAAGGGAATGCTCTTATGGCAGGGAGTCGCTGCTTTCAAGCTTTACACAGGTCAGGATATGCCTGTCGAAGACGTCAAAAAGCTTTTCTTTAGCTAAAATTAAATTATAGAAAACGACAGCCCGCGAAATTCGCGGGTCTGTTACCATATAAGGTGCGATATATCCTCTGTCGAACTGCATACCTTCAACGA
>OGWT01001012.1_pt1 | contig 22361 bp, 16 predicted proteins | sample 1576101 | NCBI WGS metagenome assembly OGWT01 (sample SAMEA3541481, study PRJEB24748) | human gut metagenome | biome: human gut; feature: human-associated habitat; material: faeces | place: China | collected 2012 | reverse complement strand
TCAGTCTTATTGAGCGAGTGGAACTGACTGAGGAAAAAGAGATCATTATCAAATTTCGCTTTCACGAACTGGAAGAAATAGCATAGATAACGGCAATTTTCAGTAAATTGCCGTTATCATTTGGGCGAATCGTTTACATTAGGCGTGTTGCTATGTATCTAGAATCGAGAAAAAAGTTCTGCATGATCTCAAAGTGCAGTTTATAAAAGCAGAAAAGAAAAAGTGAAATAAAGTATATTTTAAGCAGCGGATTTGGTCCGCTGCTTTTTCATATGAATTATAAAGGTAAAAAGTTATTTGCTTTGATAAAATACGACATCTATATGTCGTGTTTTATGTGTTAATGCATTATAAGATGTTGATTATAACAATCAATTTTAAATATAGCACAAAAAAGAAAACTGAGAGCTTAGATATGTTTTATATATAAAATATAATATTAAATTTACATATATTTAAATTTCACCGCATTGCTGTAATATTGTTACACATTAAATGTGTTAAAGTAAAGATATGAAAAAATAGGTATTCTTAAAGGTCAGAAATGTGGTTCCGTTCATCAGTGATTTAAGTTGAGATGCGTAATAATTTCTATTGAATTTATTCCAGTTAAAAATTATTAAATTTCATTTTATAATTATTCTGATATACTAAAAATTAGTCACAAAAAACAAAATTATAGCGATTTTTAGTACCTTTACTGCTTATTGAAAGGAGAAATTTCAAATTATAGTGTAAAGTCCTTTAATTTGACATAAAGTAAAATTTGTGATATTATATCACCGCTAAAAATGTATCTACTTGTGGGATTTGCTCAAATAATTTAAGAGAAAAAGATGATAGAAAACAAAGTTTTTTCTTATGTTTCTAGTGTCATTTTGCTCTTATCGGAGGAATGTAAATGTCAGTTGCGGTCAGTGTAATTGTTCCTGCATATAACGCTGAAAAAACAGTCGAAAAGGCACTGCAGAGCCTGATAGATCAAACTTTTAAAGATATTGAAATCATAATTATTGATGACGGAAGCAAAGACAAGACAAGGGAAATTATTTCTTCCTTTGCAGCTAATGATAACAGAATAAAACTCATCTTAAAGGATGTCAATGAAGGACTTAGTGCTGCCAGAAATTCCGGAATAGAAATTGCAACTGGGGATTACATCGGTTTTGTTGATTCGGATGACTGGTGCGAAATAGATATGTTTGAAAAGCTGTATAATGGTGCAAATGATGCAGATGTTGTTGTCAGCGGCTTTTATCATGATTCATTGGCAGATGATGGAAGTCTTGCGGTTCAGACCATTGATAAAATAGGTGTAAATTCAACAACGGATGATGAAAAAGAAATTATAGAATGGGCAGCAAGACTTGACAGTATTCGGCTTTTTGCATTTACATGCAATAAAATTTACCGAAGAGATTTTTTAATTAAAACAGGAATCATATTTGAACAGCAAACTTTAATTGAAGATTATATGTATAACTGTAAAATATGGAGAAGCATTAAAAGAATTTCGGTTGTAGATGGCGCTTATTATCATTATATCAAGTTTTCGAAAGAAGCATTGACACAAAAGTTTCTTCCAGATTACTTTGAAATAATAGATAAGCGCTATGTGCTTATGCGCTCTTTGTTTGAAGAACAAGGCCTTTTTACTGGAGAAATGCGAGAAATTCTTTGTAATATGCATATAAAGCATGTGCTTGCAGGTATGGTCAGAAATTTTAATAAACAGTCAGATTATTCTTCAAAGCAGCAAAAACAAAAGATAAAAGAAATGCTTAATCATCCTAATTGCATTCAGGCAATGAAATATGCAGTAGGTAGAAGAAAACAAGAAAAGATTTGCAATTTTATTTTTAAAACCAAAAGTGTAATTCTTAATTATATTTTTGCAAATCTGATATACAAAATGCAAAATTCACCTAATAAACTGTTTGACAAATTGAAATGATTTCGGAGGATATTTTATGCAGCACACTTTAAGTATAGTTATTCCTGCTTATAACGTTGAAAATTATTTATCCGAATGTCTTGACTCTATCGTCAAGCAGGATAATGGAAGAATAGAAGTTATTCTTGTTAATGATGGTTCAACTGATTCAACATGGAATATATGCTGTCTGTATGACGAAAAATTCAGTTATATAAAGGCTTTTAATAAAAGTAATACTGGTCTTTCTGATACACGTAACTTTGGAATTGAAAAAGCTCAAGGCACCTATATTTCTTTTCTTGATAGTGATGACTATTTGGCAGACGGTGCGATAGAAAGGCTTTTTGAAAAGATAGATTCAGAAAATAGTGACGCTATTATTTCACTTTATTTGAATTTTTATGATTCTACAGGAGAAACAACAGAATGTGGTTACCATCTTGATGAAAAAAGAATAAGCGAGCTTACCGGAGAAAATTTACTTAAGTATCTTGTAACTGGCAGAGTGTATGATTGGTACGCATGGTTAATGACAGTTAGAAAAGATTTTCTTATTTCAAACTCGTTGTATTTTGAAAAAAATGTGAATTTTGAAGATGCAAGGTGGACGCCTGTAGTTTTATATAAAGGACGGAAAGTATCCTATCTTGATGCTCCTTATTGTGTCTACAGGAGAAATAGAGTAGGTTCAATAACTGCTACGTTTTCAATGAAGAATTTTTTAAGCAAAATCAGAGTTTTTAATTTTATAGAAGAGTTTTCTTCTGAGAATCATTTTACTGATAGTGTCAAAGAAGCTCTGTTTGCAAATATGTCAAATCTTTATGTGTCGGCGCTTTTTGATACATGGTCATTAAAAAAGCAAGAAAGAAAAAAATATTTAAATGAACTTAAAAAATATAAATTTATTTTATCGAAATCTGCAAGGACTTATCATCATATTCTTAATGCTATGTGGAATGTGCTTGGTGTAACAATTGTATCGTATCTTTTATATTTGCGAGCAAAATGGGTTAGAAAAAAAAGATAAAGCACAAATTTTAATTATGCTTTGCGGAGGAAAAAATGAAAATAACAGCAAATTCTTTAGAAAAAAACAAATTCATTTCATTTTTTTTAAATGAAGATAATTTTGCATTGGTTTATACCACTGTGTGTATTTTATGGTGTTATCCATTGGTACTTCCATTTGCTGATCCATTTAGTAAATTGTGTTTTATATGGGGCTGTTTGTTGATAGCCTATGATTTCTTTACAAAAAAAAGAATGTTTAAGACTGTTAACTGGGGATTGCCACTGGCGCTAATTTTTTGTTACTGCATAACTATATTAGTTAATATTCGTTATGATTTATACATGAATATAAAACATGTTATATATCTTGCTTTAAGCGTTTTATTACTATATGGTAGGGATAGAAATTCTAGTAAAGAGAAATTGCTTAACTTACTTAGAAAAGCAAATAACATTATTATTGTTTTGTCTTTCTTTGCAGGGATTGCCTCTATAGTAATGTTTATTTTTAAGATACATTTTACCTTTTGGCATGGAGAAACTTTGATGCGCCAAGGATTCCTTGAAAATAGACTTTTTGGTGTATATACAAGTCCTAATTCAGCTGCCCTAATGACTATTGTTGTATTTGCAGCTATGATGTTAAATGCATTGATTATAAATGATGGCAAAATGAAATTTAACTGGTTTTATATTGTCAACAGTGTTGTTCAAGGTATATTATTTTCTCTTACTCTTTCTAATGGTGGAATGGTTACTTTATTTGTTTTTTTAACCATTTTTGTTGTTGTATATGTACTTCCTAAATTTATGACGAAGTATAGTGTATCAAAATCTATTGCTGTTTCCGTTCTCGTGCTCGCAATATTCTTAGGTGGCGCTAAGATAGCTATAGATGGTGTTAGATATGTAATGTCTTACGTACCTTCGTTAGTTGAAACAATAATTACGAGTGATGATGCAGATAATCCGATTCAAGACGATGACAAGCAAGAAGAGGATAAAGTTAAGTTTGAGCGTATAGAGTCCGGTGACGATATGTCTAATGGACGCTTCTCTATTTGGAGTGGTAGCTTAAAGCTTTTAAAACAACATCCTATATTTGGGTATGGAGATTTAAATGTAGAAGAAGGTGACAATGTAAGATTTGATGCATCTGTTCTTAATGAGCAAGAAAGCACGTGGCTTTATAAGCATGGTGGAAATCTTCATAATGCATATGTTCAGGTGCTTGTTTTTAGCGGTCTTGTTGGATTTATTGTATTTATGGCATTTGCACTTTCAATCGTCAAAAAACTTGGATTTGCATTGATATATGGCAGAAAAAATACACAGCTTTATAATATCTTAGCAATTTTCTTTGTTATTCTTGGTGCGTTTTCTGCAAATGCTTTTGTTGAATCGCATTTTATATATAGAATGCAAAATGTTTATGGTACAATTTTTTGGCTTTTTGCAGGAATAGCGGTTCTGCTTGCTGAAATATATCAAAACAGTGATGATTTCTATTCTGAAGACAGTAAAAACAGTGAAAAGTCAGCTTTTGTTATTGGTATGCCGTTTCAAGCAATGAACGAAATTAATTTTGTTCTTAATGATATTAATGGAACTAAAAATAATTCAGACGCATACATCTATCATATGTTTAAAGGTTCAGATGAACTTTCACAAAGAATAAAAGAGAGCGGTATCTTCAATAATGTATATGATTTTGATGAATATAAGGAATATAACGCTGTATTTAATAAATGCCTAACTCTTTTAAGAATTTTTGCTCCTAAATTGGCATTAAGACATAGCTGTAGGCAAAAGTTGCCATTAGATAGAAAAAATTATAAATCAATATACATGAGTTATCCCTTAGCATTTATGATAGATTTGCACAACTCTTATCCACGTGCAGATGTATTTTTTATAGAAGATGGGACGGGCTCATATTTTGGGAATATTGCTGATCGTTCTTCAAATATGTTCAAGAAAATTGATAAATTCTTTTTTAATGGACAAAAAAGTATAAATCCGATTGCCGTATATTATTCAAATCCTGAGCTTTCTAAGTCAACTTTACAAAGTGAAAAACGTGCATTACCTACAATTTCCAACGAGGAAAATTTGACTATTCTTGAACGAATTTTTAATTATAAAGAAAACAGTCTTTATACTGAAAATCGAGTTGCTTATCTTACTCAACCTCTTGATGAAAAAGAAGGATTTGTAAAAGATAATGAGATAAAAATTGAAAAAATTATTGAAAATGTTTTTGGTTTCTCTGCTGTGGCGAGAATTCATCCGCGACACGCTAATGTAAAGTTTGAAAAGATGAGTATTGATAATTATGCGAACCTCTGGGAGCTTGAATGTGTTAAGCAAATAACTGATGAAAATATTCTTATTGGTGCGTTTTCAACAGCGCAGTTTATGCCGAAAATATTGAAAAATGCGGAACCAACAATAATTTTCACATATAAATTGCTTTTCAAGAATCTTGACGATGAATTTTGGCAGGAGACAAGCAGTTTTATCGAAAGCTTTAAATCGTTGTATAGTGACCAAAGTAAAATTTTTGTTCCCGAAACAGTGGAAGAATTTGAAGAAATTTTGAAAAAATAAGTGTTGCTCAATGACATAGAGGATGTTTACATGGACATTAAAAAAATCAATATAAAAAAGCTCTTGACAGGCACAAGCGCAAACCATCTTGCTTTCTTCAATATTTTGGGGCCAGTAATTTTAAACGGAGTAAATTTCTTTACTGTCCCAATTTTTACAAGACTTCTTGGTGCTGAAAACTACGGCGTTATTTCTCTTTATACAACATGGGTGCAGGTTCTCACAATTATAATGGGTATTCAGACGTGCGGAAGTATCGCTATGGCTAGAGTACATATTGAAGAGAACAAACGAGATGCTTATTACTCTAGTGTACTTTCTCTTTCTTGTCTAGTGTCAGCAATTGTAACCTTGCTAATTTTGATATTCATAAATCCAATATCAGAATTTTTGCAGTTTAATCACATTGCTGTGATATTGATAATTGTTCAAAGCTTTGGTGCATACATCATCAATTTTGCAACAATGAAGTTTATTCACCATAAGCAGGCACTATTGAATTTCATTGTGTCAGTTGTTGTAACACTGGTTTCAATCGCACTTTCCATGTTACTGATAATCAATATTGATAAATTTGAAGACAGATATTGGGGACGCATTATTGGTTATGCTATTCCTAATGCTGTTGTAGGATTGGTGCTTGGTGTTATAATTTTTGCAAAAGGTAAAAAGGGATTTTCAAAAGAATATTGGACATTCTGTCTTCCTTTATGCTTACCATTGGTTTTCCATAATTTGTCACAGATTCTTTTAGCTCAGTCTGACCGAGTAATGCTCCAGAAACTTCTTAATGATACTTCAGCTGTTGGTATTTACAGTTTCATTTTTAATTTTGTTCATATTATAAATATTATTTATAATGCTCTAAATAATACATGGGTGCCTTTATATTATGACCATTTAAAAGAAAATGAATTAGATCAAATACACAAGAGAAGCAAAAATTATATTGCACTTTACACGGTATTGACAATGGGCTTTATGCTTCTTGCCCCTGAGGTTGCCAAGATCTTCTCTTCTGAAGAATTTTGGTCAGGTACAGAACTTATACCAATTATGACAGTTGCTTATTATATGGTGTTTTTATACAGCTTCCCTGTGAACTTCGAGTTCTATCATAAAAAGACAAGCATAATAGCCTTAGGTACTTGTTTAGCTGCTGTTGTAAATATTGTTGCAAACTATTTTATGATACCTGTTTGGGGAATAATGGGGGCATCACTTGCCACAATGTTGTCATATATGATGCTTTTTGTATTCCATCATATAATTGCAAAGTTTTTGATAGAAGATGCTGTGTATCATTATAAGATGCTTACTTTTGTTCCTGGCGTTATTGCAGTAGCAGTGACTTGTTTTGTATTTTATATTTTTATAGATTATTGGTACATTCGTTGGATAATAGGTGCTATTTTAGGCATTTGTATGCTTATAAAGATATTCAAGCAAAAGAGTATTTTCTGAACAAATAAAGAAGGTGTTGTATGAACGTTTTAGCTGTTATACCTGCAAGAGGCGGTTCAAAGGGGATACCAAGAAAAAATGTCAGATTGATGCATGGTAAACCTTTGATTGCTTATGCGATATGTAATGCAAACAATTGTCCTGCCATTACTGATGTCGTTGTGAGCAGCGATGATGATGAGATTCTTACTATAGGAAAAAAATATGGTGCATATCCCCTTAGAAGAAGCGATAAACTTGCCCAAGATGCAGTGACACTTGATCCTGTTATATATGATGCTGTTGTGAAAATGGAAGAGATAAACAATATCAAATATGATGTTGTTATTACTCTTCAGCCTACTTCACCGCTTTTGACATCTGATACACTAAATGAAGCAATTAATTCTTTTTTCACAAGTGAATATGATACCTTTATAAGTGCAACAAATCAGCCACATCTTTCATGGTCTAAAAATGAAAATGGCTTTTTCCCGCTTTATAAAAAAAGACTTAATAGACAGCAACTTGAACCCAATTACTTGGAAGCGGGCGCATTTTTCATCAGTAGAAGAGAGTTTGTTACTGAAAATAGCCGTATAGGAGAAAAGGTTTCTGTATATGAAATTCCTGTACAAGAGGCTGTTGATATTGATACTATCAACGATTGGTTGATATGTGAGAGCATTTTAAAACGAAAAAGAATAATAATGCGGGTTGATGGAACTGTTAGAACAGGACTTGATCGTGTTCGATTTTGTTTAACCCTCGCATACAATTTATTTGGACATGATGTTGTTTTTGTTACAAATGAGAATTGTACTGAAGGATTAGAACTTATTCAGTCAAGTAACTTTCCTATTAAAACAATAACATGTGATGAAGATTTTTTTGTATATTTAGCTAATAATAAGTTTGATATTATTGTTAACAATTGTTTTGACACTACTTACGAGTATATTAAAACTTTAAAGCAGTATTGTGATCGTGTCGTTACAATAGATGATATTGGTGAAGGATCAACATTGGCTGATGTTGTAATAAACCCACTCAGTGATGATTATTCAAATCGAAAAAACGTTTATTCCGGAGAAAAATATGTTTGTTTACGTGATGAATTTTCTATTGCTAAAGTAAAACCTTTTTCAAAAGAAGTTAAAAATGTACTTGTATTTTTCGGTGGAACTGATCAGTTAAATCTCACTGAGAGAATATATAAGATGATATGCTTATTAAATAGCAAATATCAGGATATTCGTTTTAACTTCATTTTAGGGTTAGGGTATAATTGTCAATCAAACATCGTTTCCACTAACGAAGAGAAAAATATATTTGTCATATCAAATGCAAATTATGTGAGTGAATATATTGAAAAAGCGGATTTAGCAATAACATCACAGGGAAGAACTGTATATGAACTTGCAAGTTTAGGTGTTCCTGCTATTGTACTTGCTCAAAATGAACGTGAGCAGCTTCATTCATTTGCGCAAATGGAAAATGGATTTTTCAATTTGGGACTTGGTACCAATGTTAATGATCAAACTTTATTAAAAACATTTGATTTACTTGTAGAAAGTGATTTGCTTAGACAAGAAATGCGTCAGCTTATGTTAAAGCATGATTTTTCAAATGGTGTAAAAAGGGTAATAAAGCTTATTGTAGACGATTAAATTTTTATTTGTGAAAGGAGTAATTGTTATGGAACAGATTATTTTAAATAGCATGAAAGAGGGAAAATTTGTTCTTATTGCTGAAGTTGGTGTGAATTATTATGACATTGCTACAAAATATAAAATTACACCTATGGAAGCAGCTAAACTTATGATAAAAGAAGCCTGTGATGCAGGAATTCATGCTGTTAAATTCCAAACATATAAAGCAGGTACACTTGCAGCAAAGCAGTCACCATATTATTGGGATATTACAGAAGAACCAACAAGATCACAGTACGAACTTTTCCAAAAATTTGATTCTTTTGGAGAGGCTGAATATCAAGAACTTGCAAATTACTGTGAAGAATTAGGCATTGAGTTTTGTTCAACTGCTTTTGATTTTGAATCAGCTGATTATCTTGATAAAATGATGAATGTCTATAAAGTTTCTTCATCAGACCTTACAAATCTACCTTTTATTGAGCATCAGGCTAAGAAGGGAAAGCCAATTCTTCTTTCAGTTGGTGCTTCTAATATTGATGAAATCGAGTTAGCTGTAAAGACGATCAGAGAGCATAATGACCAGCCACTTGCACTTCTCCATTGTGTTTTAGAGTATCCTACACCTTACACAGAAGTAAATCTTAATAAAATTGCTTCCCTTAAAGCAAAATATCCTGATATTGTCATTGGCTATTCAGATCATACAAAACCTAAAGAAGGTTTTGATGTTATTAAAACAGCGTATACTCTTGGAGCTACGGTTATCGAAAAACATTATACTCTCGATAAAACACTCAAAGGAAATGATCATTATCATGCTATGGATCCTGATGATGCGAGAGAGATCCTTAAAGGCATTGAGTTCATTGATATGATTAGGGGTAATGGTGAAATTAAATGCCTTGAAAGTGAAATGGTAGCGCGAGCTAATGCAAGACGTTCTGTTGTAGCAAAAGGTGATATTCCTAAGGGGACTGTTATAACAAAAGAAATGTTAACATATAAACGTCCTGGTACAGGTATTGCTCCAAGTAAAATTGATACTATTATTGGACGTAAAGCTGCTTCTGATATTGAAGATGATACAATTCTTCAGTATGAAATGTTTGAATAAAGAATAACTTTGCTATATTTATTTTTATTATCAAAACCACCAGTTTATTGGTGGTTTTGTACTGCACTAAAAAGGGGGACTATTACCGGCTTGCCCCCTTATAAAAGGTACTGATATTAATCACATCACACGCACATCCACCCGTTAAACGGGTTATTAGCCTATCATTTTTCAAGTTTGTTTTAGGTTTCTATTATTTTTATACGGCTCACTTATAGCGAGCCGTATATTTTTATCTCCACATTTTTATTTCCCCCAGTAGAACTGGGTGGGTATTTCCACGTCTAATGACACCAATTAAAAAGAGCGCTCTCTATTGAGACGCTCTTTTTAATAATTAATCTAACATTTTAGAAGCAGCAAATAAAATTTAACTTTGCATAATAACTTCTTTTTCTTCAATTAGTTCAGTTGTAATTGTTGCAGTTTCTTCTTTTCTCTTAGCTATTGAGATTCTTAAAGCAGCCTGAGAGAGACCGAGAACCATCATAAACGAAAGAAGCTGTTTGGGTGACATGAAAACAAAGTCAAACATTCCGCAGAAACAGAATGCAGCAACACCAATAATTAACGAAGAAGCAAGTAATCTGCCTTTAGGCGAAGATCTAAAAAGTCGTATCATATCATATACAAAAAATCCTAAGAATATGATGAAAAGTAATAATCCTATGATTCCGCCTTCTAGGATAAACTCTAATATGATATTGTGCACATGAGGCTGATTTATACCATATTGGTTATAAAGTACATCCCATATATTTTGTACACCTGTGCCTAAGCCTATGAACCAATTTTCCTCTATCATTTCAAATGATGCCTGCCAGATTCTAATACGTGTATTAGTAGAGTTATCTCCAATGAAAGATATAAGGAAATCACGTAGATATCTGTTTGCAAATACAATAATAAACGGTGAACAGCAAAGCCATAAAACTATCCATTTTTTCAGTCCGTAAAGGAAAGAAAGAGCAAGGATAACAATTAAAGCAATACATGGGCCTCGTGATTTTGAAAGAATAATTCCGGAAACAGACAATATAATGCAAAATATCGATACAAGTCTGTGTTTGCCTTTCAGTGAATAAGCACAGTAAAGAGCTATGGGAAGCAGCATAACAGCAACTGATGCGTAAACTAAAGGATTATTATAAGTTGCTGTTGCTCTTGATGGATCCTCATAAGGTAAGATTTGAATTGGTAAAAAACCTAGTACAAGTCTGTCAAGAATTCTCCAAAAAGGATTTGGTAATTCGTTAAGTGCAATATTTTCACCAAAAATTGTGATGATATTTTTCGGAAGCAATCCATATAAGATAGACTGAAGTGCAGCAATTAAACCCATTGTACCGCCGCTTACTGCTGCTAAAAATAAAAAACGGTCAAGAACTTTTTCACTTTTAACACCGTTTGCCAGCATAAGATAAGCAAGAAATGTACCCATCCACATCATGCTGATAGCAAGCGTATATAGCTTATTGTTTGCCCACAACAGCGTTACAAGTTGATAAGACATAAAGCAAAACATTACTTTTCCGGTGTTTCCAAGCAAAACTTTTGAACTGTTTTGTTTTGCTTGTGACTTAAACCATGGAAACAAAAAAAGAGTCATCGGCAATGCTATGTATTCAGGAACAAGCGGTGTCAATAAAAGTACAACTGCCGATGTAATAAGAAGTTTTTGATTTTTAAAGAAAGAATAGTTGGTGGTCAAATATGTATCCCCTTTCGATAGGATAAGACATAAAACACTCTAATCTTTATAATTATACTATAAAACGGAAAAAATACAACTGTTTTTATAGTTACAAAATGATTACATTTAATATATTCCATATATAATGAAAAATTGCGTTTTTATCTTTAACAGTATATCACTATGCGTAACGTAGTTATTATAGAATATAACTTTTCATTTAAGTTTTTACGATTATCGAAATTAATATCGAATTTTTATATAATTGGATTTATCTGTACTTATGTAGTGCGAAAATATTAAAAAAATGAGTGTTAAAAGGTGATGGTAGTAAAACAGGTTGAGTTTATATATTTCAATAGTATATATGGAAGTGCTCGTATAAAATACATGTCGTATTTCTTTATTATGTGAACAACCCCCGGAAAACAAAATTAAAGGTTTTCCAGGGGTTGTTATATAAAAAACAATCCGCTTTATCAATCTGGATTATGGTAGAAGAACTCATAGAATAAAAAGTGAGATTAACAATAAGTTATAGAAGGAAAAATTTAATTTTCATAATAAATTTGCATGGAACCGTCTAAACATTCGTTAATGGAATGTTCAAGCCATTTGATTGCTCCGTCAGTGTCACGTTTCTTTATATATTCAAGAAGTTTTTTGTTGTTGCTGTAGAGTATTTCAGTTCCGTAAATTGTGCAGAATCTTTCCCACATAGCCATGATTGTACTGCGGAAAGACTGGAAAATTAGTGGCACCAAAGTGTTTTTGGATGCTAAAGCCAGCTCGTGCTGGAAGGCGTAGGCAGCTTCAACTGCTTTGATTATACTTTCACCTTGTTTCATTATCTCAACCTGACGCTCTAACTCTTCAATAGTTTCTTGGCTGGCAATTTCAATAACCTGTTTTGTAATCAGGGTATCAAGTGCAAGTCTGACTTCAAGAATTGAACGGATTTCTTCATTTCTGATTCTTCCGCCACGATATTTCATAATCGCAACAAGTGTATCAACATTTCCGTTTTTTCTGTAATCGGCGACAAAAGTTCCACTGCGAGGCTTAACGGTTATGAATCCGCATTTTTCAAGCTGAGAAAGTCCTCCGTTTACAACAGCTCGGCTTACCTGCATTTGCTCGGCAAGCTGACGTTCAGGAGGAAGTTTTTCGCCGACTTTAAGTTTACCTGAAAGTATCATATCTTCTAATTGTTCTACAAACAGCTCCTTGAGGCTGGGAGAACTGATTTTCTGAAATTCCATCTAAATAAATCCCTTCGGTTTTTATTTCTATATATTATATCAAATTCAATTGCAGTGTTCTATATCTTTAAAGAGAAATTAAAAAACACATTGCTTTTGGAATTGGTTATACCAGTTTTTGAAATAAAAGTCAATAAAAAAACTACACATATAATACTTTTTTTATTGAATAAACAAACGAAAAAGTCGAAAATTGTTGACTTAGCAATATATATGTGGTAATATGTTAAAAAAATAACGTAATTGGTATATCCAGTTTCACCGGTGAGGAGGACCAGATTTGAAAGAGTTGAAGATATTGGAAATCAAACAGAATATTTTTGACGACAACAATAAAGAGGCTGATAAGCTCAGGATGTCTCTGAAAGAAAGAAAAGTTTTTCTTTTGAACCTTATGTCATCTCCGGGATCAGGCAAGACAACAACTTTGACAAGAACAATTGAGCAGCTTAAAGACAGTCTCAGAATAGGAGTAATGGAAGCGGATATTGATTCCGATGTGGATGCGAAAAAGATTGCAGAGCTGGGAGTTGAATCAATACAGCTTCATACAGGAGGAATGTGTCATCTGGACGCAGATATGACCCGTCAGGGACTTGAGGGGATAGGAACAGACGAACTTGATCTCGTTGTTCTCGAAAATGTAGGCAATCTTGTTTGCCCGGCAGAATTTGATACGGGCGCCGTTAAAAACGCCATGATACTCAGTGTCCCCGAGGGACATGACAAACCCTTAAAATATCCTCTTATGTTTTCAATTTGCGATGTGGTACTGATAAATAAAATTGACGTTATGCCGTATTTTGATTTTGATATGGAAGCATGTAAAGAATACATTTTGCAGCGTAATCCAAATGCTGTGATTATTCCCATAAGTGCAAAAACAGGTGAAGGCATTGACCAGTGGACAGCCTGGCTTAAAGATCAGGTAAATATATGGAAAGCGTAAAATATTAAACAGAAAGGATGTATCAGTAATGGCGTTAAGACCCAAAATTGTCAAGCTTGCCAAGATGGTGGGCGGCTTGACCGGCATGGTTAACACCATAGATGAGAATGCTCCGGAATACTATTCTCTTGAATGTGTGGTATCAGACGAACAGGCAGATGTAGCTCTTACACTGGGACTCAGAAAGGAGCGTACCGCAGAGTATGTCGCTAAGAAGTGCGGAAAATCTCTTGAGGAAACAACGAAGATACTCATGGAGCTTGCAAAAATAGGTGTATGTAAAGTGTTCCACAACGAAGAGGGACAGGAAGTTTACATGGTTCAGATTTTTGCTCCCGGCATACTTGAGATGATGGTAAATAACAAGGAGCAGCTTGAAAAATATCCGCAGATAGGTAAAGCTTTTGAAGAGTATACCCGTCTTCGTATTGCAAACATAGCTCCCAATCTCCCCATGGGAACAGGTATGATGAGAGTTATCCCCATTGAAACTGCAATTACAGGGGATTCACAATGTGTGCCCTATGAGAAAATATCATATTATCTCGATAAATATGATACATTTTCCGTTTCAGACTGTTCCTGCCGTAAATCACGCCGTGTTCTCGGTCAGGGATGCGGCCATCTGGAGCACGAAATGTGCATTCAGATGGGTACCGGAGCGGAGTATTACATAAGAACAGGCAGAGCCCGTCAGATAACTAAGGAAGAGGCGCTGGAAATTATCAAGAGAGCTGAGGAAAACGGACTTATGCATCAGATCCCCAATATTGAGGGAGCTGGTGAGTCTGCCGCTATATGTAACTGCTGCTCATGCTCATGCTTTGCAATGCGTGTGGCAACAATGTTCAATGCACCAGATGCAATCCGCTCAAACTATACAGCTCAGGTAAACAAAGAAAACTGCGTTGCCTGCGGTCAGTGTGTGGAGAACTGTCCCACAAATGCTCTTCGCCTCGGTCAGAAGCTTTGCGCAAAAACTCCCGTTGAGGAAAAGAAGTACGACAAGGTCAGAGATCATGTTTGGGGAGAAAAGAACTGGAACGTCGATTATCGTGACAACCGTAAGGACGTAGCAGAAAGCGGAACATCTCCCTGTAAAACAGCTTGTCCGGCACATATCGCAGTTCAGGGATACATAAGACTTGCAGCACTTGGTAAATACACAGAAGCCCTTGAGCTTATCAAAAAGGAAAATCCGTTTCCGGCTGTATGCGGACGTATTTGTCCCCATGGCTGTGAATCGGCTTGCACAAGAGGAGACATTGATGAGCCAATCGCTATTGATGAAATCAAAAAGTTCATTGCCGATCAGGATTTGAACGAAAAAACAAGATTCATGCCTAAAAAGCGCAATGATTATGGAAAGAAAATCGCTGTTATCGGTTCAGGCCCGGCTGGATTGTCCTGCGCATATTATCTTGCCATTGACGGATATAAGGTAACAGTATTCGAAAAGCAGCCGAAAGTCGGCGGAATGCTTACACTTGGAATCCCCGGTTTCAGACTTGAGAAGGATGTAGTTAATGCTGAAATTGATATTCTCCGCCAGATGGGTGTTGAATTTAAAACAGGCGTTGAAGTAGGCAAGGATGTTACAATCCAGCAGCTTCGAGAAGAGGGCTTCAAGGGATTCTATCTCGCAATAGGAGCACAGGCCGGAAGAAAGCTCAACATCTCCGGCGAAGATGCAGAAGGCGTAATTGCAGGAGTTGATTTCCTCAGAGATATAAATCTCGGCAATATGCCTGAAATGAAAGGCAAGGTCGTAGTTATAGGCGGCGGAAACGTTGCTATTGACGTTGCAAGATCTGCTGTCAGAACGGATGCTTCAGAAGTTTCAATGTACTGCCTTGAGCAGCGTGAGGAAATGCCTGCGCTTCCAGAAGAGATTGAAGAAGCTCTTGAAGAGGATATCAATATCTTTAACGGCTACGGACCAAAAGAAATCCTTACCGAGAACGGACGTGTTTCAGGTGTTGTATTTAAGAAGTGTTTAAGGGTCTTTGATGAAAACGACAGATTCTCTCCTGTCTTCGATGAGAATGATACAATTACTGTTGAAGCGGATTATGTTCTTCTTTCAGTCGGACAGAGCATCCTTTGGGGAGATCTCCTTAAAGGAACAAAAGTTGAGCTTAATCCCAACGGTACAGTTATTGCTGATGACCTTACTTATCAGACAGGTGAACCTGATATTTTCGTTGGCGGCGATGTATTCACAGGACCTAAGTTTGCAATAAATGCCATCGCAGCAGGTAAGCAGGCGGCTATTTCTCTTCACCGTTTTGTACAGCCCGGACAGAGCCTTACATACGGACGTGACCGCCGAGAGTACCACAGCTTTGATAAAGCAAACATTGTGGTTGAGGGCTTTGATACAACACCTCGTCAGAGAGTCGGTCATACCGATACAAAGAAACGTGGATTCACAGATTCCAGAGTTACATTTACAGAGGAACAGGTCAAAAAGGAAACTCAGCGCTGCCTCGGATGCGGAGCTGTTGTTGTGGATGAATACATGTGTGTCGGCTGCGGACAGTGCACTACAAAGTGTAAATTTGACGCTATTTCTCTTGTAAGAACTCATAATGAATTTGCACCTGTATTTGAAAAATTGCCCATAGCTGTTGCAAAATACGCTGTAAAACGTACAGGTAAAATTGCAGCTCACGCTATTACAAAGAAGGAAAGTTAAAATGCATGAACTTGGTATTTTAAGTGCAATGGTCAAAACCATTGAGCAGATAGCCGAAAAGGAAAAACTTGAGAAGATAGAAAAGATTGTACTTGAAGTGGGAGAACTTTCCGGAGTAGTACCGTCTTATCTTGAATCATGTTATCCGGCGGCAGTTTATAAAACCTTTATGGAAAATACGAAGCTCGAGCTTCAGATTGTTCCGGGTATCGCACGCTGCAACGAATGTCAGGAAGAGTTCAATGCGGTGGAATGTGATTTGAAATGTCCGAAATGCGGTTCACAAAATCTTACGGCTTTAAGCGGAAGAGATCTGCTAATTAAAGAGATAGCGGGTTATTAAAAGGAGGAAGAAAGATGCAAACAGCAGAAAAAAGAAAAGCTGATATGATAGTCAAATGGGTTATGTTTACAGCTTCCATTACAGGTATGGCGCTTATGGCAGGATTTTATCCTGTTTACGGTAACGTACCGCTTATTGTAATACCTTCAATATTGGTTCTGATATTCTCAAAACCTGTATTCTTTGAAAGACTTAAGCTTACAACTCTTCTTTCTATGAGAATCATAATTGTTGCAGCGGCTTACCGTCTTTTCAATCCACAGGTATATGTTGATGTCATAATGCTCATGCTTATTGTCAATATCCTCGAAGCGACATTTACAGATTTACTTCGTCACAAAAAGTATTTCAATGCTGTTTCCGGTTTTGCAGTTGCAATAGGCGTTATTACTCTCAGAGGACTTTGGCAGTTCGATGCTCCATTTGGAGATTATTACCTTGCAGAGGGTGCTCTTCCCGCAATCACAATTATGTACGCTCTCGCTTACACACTTTGGAACTGGATTTTTGTTACCAATGAATTTTCATCATCTGTTTCCCTTATGCACGTCGGTTTCCTTGCAGCACCCCTTATCGGTTCTGTATGCACCTTGGGACTCGGAGAGTTCGGCGGTATCGGAATGTGGCTTCTTCTCAGAGCAAACTCCCTTTCAATCGGCGGATGGATGCAGATTGGAGCCAAGGACTGGTTTGAGAGAGAATTCTATAACGAGAAGTTTGATAAATTCGTCAAATGGACAAAATCAACGCCTGTTCAGGTTGTATGTATGCTGATTAACCTTGCGCTCATTGCCGCATGTATCATTCTTATGATTCAGAACGGCGGCATCAGATATGAGTTTGCACCCTTTAGAATCTGACTGACGTATTTTAAAGGAGATTTAAATGAAGCAGTATGATGTGATTGTAATAGGCGGAGGCAACGGTGGTTTGGCCTCCGCCGCCACTTTAGCGGAAAAGGGAAAAAGTGTAATTCTGTTTGAAAAACACAATATCCCCGGAGGATGCGGAACAAGTTTCAGAAGAGGCAGATTTGAATTTGAGGTTGCCCTTCATCAGCTTTCACATATGGGAACTGAGGAGAATCCCGGTCCACTGCGTGAGCTTTTTAAGCGTTATGGCATCTTGGATGAAATCAACTGGATACAGATAAAAGAACTTTTCCGTGTGAATTTTCCTGATGGAACAGGAGTAAGTCTCCCAGCCGAAAGAAAGCAGTGTGAGGATTTTCTCTGTAAAGAGTTTCCGTCACAGGCTGACGGTATAAGAAAGTATTTTGAAACAGTATATAAGTTCTGTGCAGAAGCTGCTGAGTTTGCAGCTAAGAGTGCTAAAAGCACCGGAGAACCCGGAGCACTTAAGAAGGCGATTATGAAGGCAGGCTTCCCGAAGCTTTATCCGACTCTGGCAAACTATGGACTTAAAAGTACTCAGGAAGTTCTTGACGAATTCTTTACTGACAGCAAGCTTCAGCTTGCCCTGAGCGCTTACTGGTGCTTTATGGGAGTGCCGCCTGCAAGATTTCCCTTTGCCATTTTGGCTAAGTGCACCAATTTCTATCTTGAAACAAAGCCCTACTATCTGACAGGAACTTCCATGATGATGAATCAGGCTATAATGGAAGCTGTTCAGAAAATGGGCGGTACTGTGCGCCTCAACTGCGGTGTTAAGAGAATTATTCTCGAAAACGGTAAAGCAGTAGGAGTTATAGATGAATTTGGTGAAGAATACCGTGCCAAGAAAATCATTTCAAATATTTCTCCATTGGCTACATACGGCAATCTTTTGCTGCCTGAAGAAATTCCCGATGCGGCAAGAGAGTACCTTAAGCCCTATACGGTTGGTATTTCTGCAATTACCTGTTTTATCGGTCTTGACTGTACTCCTGAGGAGATAGGCTTTACAACTTCCTTTACCTTAAACTATGAAAGCCTCGATGCTAATGAGGATTTCAAAGATGCATATAAGCTTTTACCGGGAAATGATCCTCTTGTTGCAACCTGTTACACAGTGGATGATCCAAGTGTTTCTCCCAAAGGTACAAGCGTTATCACAGCGGGTACTCTAAAATATGGAGAGCCTTGGGAAAAGCTGCCTCCTGAGCAGTATTATGAGATGAAATATGAGGCAGGCAGACGAATCGTTGCAAGACTTGAGAAAATGTATCCGGGCTTTACGGAGCATATTGAAGAAATGGAAATTGCAACGCCTCTTACCCATATGCGTTATCTGGGACATCCCGGTGGAGCAATTTACGGATATGAGCAGGATTTGATGCAGTCTGTATTTTTCTTCCCCATCGAAAGCAAAATAGAAAATCTTGAGTTTGCCAGCGGCTGGGTAAATGCCTGCGGATTCGGACCCAATTATACATATGCCGATACGGTCGCTTCAAAGATTGCGCAGGAGGTGTAAAGATGGCTAAAAATATAAAAGAAACCCTCCTCGGAACACTTGTTCACGGTGAGGAAATTTTAGAAAACATTAGAGTTATGCGCTCTGTCTCAGCCGATAAGATTTCCTGCGAAAATGTCGCCGCTGCTTCTGAGAGGCTTCATTCAAAAAGTCTTTCTTTATTGGTAAGTTCAATTTCTGATACCGGAAAGAATGCGAAAGTAATCCGTTTTGTATCTGAAAACGGATATTTGCCTCCATTTGAAGCGGGACAATATATAAATATTTTTACTGAGATTGACGGTGTACGCACAAGCAGACCTTACAGCATTTCTTCATCTCCGAAGCAGCGTGCATATTACGAAATAACAGTTGCAAGAATAAAAGACGGCTTTGTCTCTGATTTCTTTTTGGATGATGTCAAGGTCGGAGACAGATTTGAGGCAAACGGTCCTGCGGGAGTATTTCGTTTTCAGCCTGTATTTCATAGCAGAAAGTCACTTTTCCTTGCAGGAGGAAGCGGTATAACACCGTTCCTTTCAATGACAAGAGAAATTGTGGATGCCGCTCTCGATAGAGATGTGGTGATGCTTTACGGATGCCGCAGCAGTAAAGCAGCACTTTATGACGAAGAGCTCAGAGCATACAGCGAAAAATATCCTAATTTCGAATATCACCTTATAGTTTCAGATGAAGATGATTCCTGGAACGGGGAAACAGGCTTTATTGACCGAAATCTTATAATGCATCTCGTGCCTGATTATGCTGAGCGTACCTGTTATATATGCGGTCCTCAGGTTATGAATGATTTCTGTAAAAAGGAACTTGAAGAACTGGGACTTCCCGAAAAACAGATAAGAAGGGAAATGTTCGGAACAAGACGTGATATTCAAAATGAGCCGGGTTGGCCAGAAAATCTCACAGGTGACGAAGTATTTAATGTAAAGATAGGCGAGAGGATAATACCTGCTAAATCCGGAGAATCACTTTTAACAGCTCTGGAACGTTCGGGAATTCGCATGAACGTTTGCTGCCGCAGTGGAGAATGCAGTCTTTGCAGGGTGAAATTAGTTAACGGCAAAGTATTTCTTTCCAAAGGAGTACTGCAAAGATACGCAGATGAGAAATACGGATATATTCACTCCTGCAAAGCTTATCCCATAAGTGACCTTGAAATTATAATCTGAAACACTTGCCTTTGAAAGGCAGCTTATATTCACCACAAAAGATGAATTTTGTGGTGAATATTTTATGTTGAGCTTATTTTGAGAAAAATTAAAAAGTGAATCCGCTGGAAGATTCACAATTATTTTGTTGACAAATTTACTGTATTGGATATATTATTCTTGAAAGGACTTGAAGTTATGAAAGTGTATCCGATTTTTCACAGTGGATTTTTTGTGGAATTAGAAAAACACTATCTGCTGTTTGATTATTATAAGGGTCAAATTCCGCTTCTGGATAGTGAAAAACCGCTCTATGTATTTGTTTCCCACAATCACTATGATCACTATAACCCTCAAATTGAAAGTGTAACACAGTACTACAAAAACCGAAAATTTATAGTAAACGGTGTACATGACAGCAAATATATTTATGCTGACGCAAATGAAGAGATTTTGGTTGATGACGTGAAAATAACGACTCTTGAATCTACCGATGAGGGAGTAGCGTTTTTAGTTGAGACCGAAGAAAAAACCATATATCATGCCGGAGATCTCCATTTGTGGTATTGGGATGATGATACAGCGGAAGAGCGTCAGAATATGTATGACAGATATATGGCAGAGATGAAAAAGCTTGAGGGACGAAATATAGATGCTGCCTTTGTAGTGCTTGACAGCCGTCAGAGCGATGATTATGCAATGTTTGGTTTAAACATTTTTAATAAGCTAACAAATACAAAAGCTATTTTTCCCATGCATTACAGCCATGATGAAAATTTAATGGAAAAACGGATAACTGCAATGTCCGATAACAGCAATGTTATTAATACAAGGAGGTATAAATGCTATGAACTTTAAAATGGTACATGAAAACTACAATGTAAGCGATCTTGAAAAATCTTTGAAATTCTATGAGGAAGCTTTAGGACTTCACGAGTCAAGAAGAATTGAAAACGAAAATTTCACAATTGTGTACGTTAAAAATGATAGCAGCAATTTTGAGCTTGAGCTCACTTGGTTAAAAGATCATCCACAGAAGTACGATTTAGGTGAATGTGAATTTCATCTGGCTTTTGTAACAGATGATTATGAGGCGGCACATAAAAAGCATGAAGAAATGGGCTGTATCTGCTTTGAGAACAAAGAAATGGGAATTTATTTCATAGCGGATCCTGACGGATACTGGCTCGAAATTGTTCCAGAGAAAAAGTGATTTAAGGATATTCTTATTGTGATCTGTCAAAATGACAGGTCACTTTTTGCAGCCGGACAGGCAAAAATAGGCTTCATGAGCATAAGCATTAACAAGAGAGGTGCTATTTATGAAAAAGAAAGATTTGCCTGCTGTGCATTGTACTTATTGCAATACTGAAAAGAGTGTATCCGAGATTTTGGAAAAATCTTTTCGGATTTACCTTGGCCGCATCCTTGTGTCAATGGAGCAACCCATTGTACAATGTAAGCGATGAATGGCCGCTTATCTCAGGAGGTATATAGTATGTACTTAGAGATAAGCAACCCCATGGATTACCATGTGGCTTTATACATCAGACTGTCAAAAGAAGATGAAAGTGAAGGACCGTCCCAGAGTGTTCAGAATCAGGAATCTCTTCTTCGGGAGTTTGTGCAGCAGCACCGTCTGTCAGTATTTGACACATATGTGGATGACGGATGGAGTGGTACAAACTTTGACCGTCCCAGTTTCCAGAGAATGATTGGAGACATTGAAACAAAAAAGGTCAATATGGTTATAACAAAAGACCTTTCACGTTTGGGTCGTGACTATATTATGACCGGGCACTATATGGAGAGATACTTCCCGGAACACCGTGTGCGATACATATCTTTATTGGACGGTATAGACACCGGCGTGGACTCCACTGCTAATGATATCACTCCATTCCGTGCAATCATGAACGACATATATGCCAAAGACATCTCCAAAAAGATTAAGAGCGTCAAGCGTGATAAACAGCGGAAGGGTCAGTTTATCGGCGGTAAGCCTATGTATGGGTACAAGATGCACCCCACGGAGAAAAACAAGATCGTCATTGATGAGCAAGTAGCTCCAATAGTACGACGTA
>OGWT01001009.1_pt1 | contig 22380 bp, 17 predicted proteins | sample 1576101 | NCBI WGS metagenome assembly OGWT01 (sample SAMEA3541481, study PRJEB24748) | human gut metagenome | biome: human gut; feature: human-associated habitat; material: faeces | place: China | collected 2012 | reverse complement strand
GAAAGCTGAATATGGCGTTCTGAGCCTTCCCACCATGATCGGGGAAGACCCATATAAATACAGTTACAGATTTACTTTCTTTGCAATCGATATCACATGGAGTGGCCAATGAACGAACATCATCAACCTTTTGAAGAAATACGGCATTATGGCACTGAAGGGCAAGAATTTTGGTCAGCGAGAGAATTGGCACCGTTACTGGATTATCGGGACTGGCGCAATTTTCAAAAGGTACTTGCCCGCGCGACTCAAGCGTGCGAAGCCAGCAATCAAGCTGCATCTGACCATTTCGTTGAAACCACCAAAATGGTTGTATTAGGTTCAGGGGCTCAACGAGAACTTGAAGATGTTCATCTCTCCCGCTATGCCTGTTACCTGGTAGTACAAAACGGCGACCCTGCGAAACCGGTTATTGCGGCAGGACAAACTTATTTTGCTATCCAGACCCGACGGCAGGAGCTGGCTGACGATGAAGCTTTCAGGCAACTTCGTGAAGACGAAAAGCGTCTTTTTCTGAGAAATGAATTGAAAGAACATAACAAACAATTAGTTGAGGCAGCGCAGCAAGCTGGGGTAGCGACAGCTATCGATTTCGCCATATTTCAGAATCATGGTTACCGGGGGCTGTATGGTGGATTAGATCAGAAAGCCATCCATCAGCGGAAGGGGCTGAAAAAGAGTCAGAAGATCCTGGATCATATGGGTTCAACAGAACTGGCGGCTAATCTCTTTCGAGCTACCCAAACAGAAGAAAAACTTAAGCGGGATGGCGTGAATTCAAAACAGCAAGCTAACACCACACACTTTGACGTAGGTCGCAAGGTGAGGCAAACCATTCAGGAACTTGGCGGAACCATGCCTGAGGAGTTGCCGACCCCGCAGGTCAGCATTAAGCAGTTGGAAAACAGTGTAAAAATTACAGAGAAAAAATAGCAGAAACTAAAAACTCTTTTTGTTGATTGAGACACCCGATGCGTAAGCCAAAGTCCAGGTGCGGTGAATACAATAGCTAAACATTGCACCTTTCTTTTCCACCCCTCAGTTTTAACCTATTTTTTCTTATGCATTTTCTCAGACAAGAAGTCAGAAGAATGCATCTCCGCTACAGAAAATAGCGATTTCACATAACTACAAGTTATCAATTCCCCCTCACCTTAAAAAATCTCAATCGTGACAATGCGCACAAATCGCTACCCTGCCAGACAGATTTTTAGGGAGAGAACCATGCTGTTACACATTTTGTATTTGGTTGGCATTACTGCCGAAGCCATGACGGGGGCGTTGGCGGCCGGACGACGGCGCATGGATACATTTGGCGTAATTATTATTGCGACCGCCACCGCAATTGGCGGAGGGTCAGTGCGCGATATTCTGCTGGGCCACTATCCGCTTGGCTGGGTCAAACACCCGGAATATGTGATTATCGTCGCTACCGCCGCAGTACTCACCACTATCGTTGCTCCTGTAATGCCTTACCTGCGCAAAGTGTTTCTGGTGCTCGATGCGCTCGGACTGGTGGTCTTTTCTATCATTGGCGCACAGGTTGCACTGGATATGGGGCACGGCCCAATTATTGCCGTTGTCGCGGCGGTAACCACCGGCGTGTTTGGCGGCGTTTTGCGCGATATGTTCTGTAAACGCATCCCACTGGTATTCCAGAAAGAGTTGTATGCCGGTGTCTCATTTGCCTCCGCCGTGCTGTACATCGCGCTGCAACACTATGTTTCTAACCATGATGTGGTAATTATCTCCACCCTGGTATTCGGCTTTTTTGCCCGCTTACTGGCGCTACGCCTTAAGCTGGGATTACCGGTCTTTTACTACAGCCACGAAGGACACTAAGGTTCAAAACCTGTGATCTGCTGGGCAGCCAGCCAACTGCCCAGCTTCTTGATTTGCGCATTTTCCTTCCATTCAATAACCTGTCTGGCGCGCTCCGATCCAGTCCCCGGCAGCTGCTGCCAGAACTGCTCCGTGCTAAATAAAAGTTGCGACCAAGACCGTTCATCACTGACATTAAGCGCCGCCCGGGTTAGCGGTATTCCCATTGCCATCACCCAGCGAGTAAAAGGCTGCTTACGAGCCAGATTAAACTGATGCCATAGCTGCGCACTTTTACTTTTCGCGATCCCCGGCGTGTTCTGTAATTGCTCTGGCGTTAATAAAAGCCAGGAAAAGATATGCTCAAAGCGATGAGTCTGATGCAGCGCGCGCCAGCCGGCCTCACCAATGCCATCCAGCCCAAGAACCTGTTTTGACCCCAGCCAGACTAAGCGTGAAATGAACTGTTCCTGACAAACATCAGAAGCAAAGTAGCAGGTCAACGAGTTAAAGCGGTTTTCTGGTGGTGTCGGTTTTGTACGTTCTGCACCGCGCCACACCACATCATCAATGCGAGGAATACCCTGACCGGCAAGGCTGACGAGGATCTGATCACCAGGCGCAATATCCCACTCCTGCCAGCGCCTGACGGAACCAATATTCACCCGCTGGACTTTTTATCATCCAGCATGACAGGTGCGAGTGACGCAACCACCGATATTTTACCGCTCTTACCCACCGCAAACTGAATCGCCTTCACTTCGGCAACCTGAGCTACAGGTTGATATTTCCAGGCCACCAGCCACTCTGCCTGGCCCGGTAGCCAATGGCGGGATTCTGGCTCTTTCGCCGCTCGTACAACTACGCCATCGGTGACGAAGGGTAATTCCGCTTTCCACCACTCATTGCGTACGCGCGCAACCTCATCAGCATTTTTAACCGCACGGGTATACCTCTGCGTTAGAGTAAAACCTGCGGTAGCCAGCTCCTTTAAACGATCGGTAATTAACTGCGGTCCATCCGGCCATGCCCAGACAAAAACAGCCAGTGAGTTTAGCGTGTCGCTATTCCCCTGGCGCATCATCAGGCCAGCAACTTTTGCGCGGGCATTTATTCCCCCCATTTGTTGTTGGATATGCCCCTCGCGCTGGAGAAATATTTCCCCCTGAAGCGTACTGTTGGCTAAAGGCCCGCTAACGGTTTGCGGCACAGCGGAAATTAAGCTAACTTTCTGCGTCCAGTCCTCGCCTTTCAGGCCATTACCGCGACTGATTGCTTTGTTCAGTTTCCCGTCCCGATAAACCAGGGTTACCGCAACGCCATCAACTTTTGGCTGCACCCAAAGATCGCTACGTTCTCGCATCCACAGACTTAATGCGTTTTTATCCACCATTTTGCGTACACCCGTATGGGCAACCGGATGCATAACCGCACCATTTAAAGGCGGCATCATCACGTCGCGGGGCTCGCTCCCAAAGCAGCGTTGCCACTGCGTAAGACGGGCGCTTAACTGATCGTAAACACCATCTTCCACCTCACTTTTTCCTTCCTTCCAGTAGTCATCGTCCCACTGTTTTATTTGCTGTTGCAGGCGGGAAATTTCTTCCTGTGCTCTGGCTGGCGACCAGGCCGGACAGACCGCCCACACAGATGATTGCCAGCACAAGATACTTATTAATATCGCCATCCATACTTTCATCATCACCTCCGCTGTAGATAGTCAGGCAGATATACAACGTGATGAAAGCAAAGCCGAGTGGCAAAAACGGAGTCTGCGAGGACGCTTCCTGAGAATCGTCTTTATTGCAGTGAATCACTGGCAAATGCGGAAGCAGCTACGCAAAACGCAACAACTTTGCGCAAAAAGTGTGAGCAAGGGCTACGTCACATGCCCGCGCCGTGTATAATAAGCTCGTATGTAGGCTTTATTTCGCTAATCACATACGAAAGATACTCATGGCTCAAGGCACGCTTTATATTGTTTCTGCCCCCAGTGGCGCGGGTAAATCCAGCCTGATTCAGGCTTTATTAAAAACCCAACCATTGTATGACACCCAGGTTTCTGTTTCACACACCACACGCCAACCGCGTCCTGGTGAAGTCCACGGTGAACATTATTTCTTTGTTAATCATGATGAATTTAAAGAAATGATTAGCAGAGATGCGTTCCTCGAACACGCAGAAGTTTTTGGTAATTACTATGGCACTTCGCGTGAGGCCATTGAGCAAGTACTGGCGACCGGTGTCGATGTTTTTCTCGATATCGACTGGCAGGGTGCGCAGCAAATTCGCCAGAAGATGCCGCACGCGCGGAGTATCTTTATTTTACCGCCGTCCAAAATTGAACTGGACCGCCGTCTACGCGGTCGCGGTCAGGACAGCGAAGAGGTCATTGCAAAGCGTATGGCGCAAGCTGTTGCAGAAATGAGCCATTACGCCGAATATGATTATCTGATTGTGAATGATGACTTCGATACCGCGTTGACCGATTTGAAGACCATTATTCGCGCCGAACGTCTGCGCATGAGCCGCCAAAAGCAGCGTCATGACGCTTTAATCAGCAAATTGTTGGCAGACTGAACCTGATTTCAGTATTATGCCCAGTCATTTCTTCACCTGTGGAGCTTTTTAAGTATGGCACGCGTAACTGTTCAGGACGCTGTAGAGAAAATTGGTAACCGTTTTGACCTGGTACTGGTCGCCGCGCGTCGCGCTCGTCAGATGCAGGTAGGCGGAAAGGATCCGCTGGTACCGGAAGAAAACGATAAAACCACTGTAATCGCGCTGCGCGAAATCGAAGAAGGTCTGATCAACAACCAGATCCTCGACGTTCGCGAACGCCAGGAACAGCAAGAGCAGGAAGCCGCTGAATTACAAGCCGTTACCGCTATTGCTGAAGGTCGTCGTTAATCACAAAGCGGGTCGCCCTTGTATCTGTTTGAAAGCCTGAATCAACTGATTCAAACCTACCTGCCGGAAGACCAAATCAAGCGTCTGCGGCAGGCGTATCTCGTTGCACGTGATGCTCACGAGGGGCAAACACGTTCAAGCGGTGAACCCTATATCACGCACCCGGTAGCTGTTGCCTGCATTCTGGCCGAGATGAAACTCGACTATGAAACGCTTATGGCAGCGCTGCTGCATGACGTGATTGAAGATACTCCCGCCACCTACCAGGACATGGAACAGCTTTTTGGTAAAAGCGTCGCCGAGCTGGTAGAGGGGGTGTCGAAACTTGATAAGCTCAAGTTCCGCGATAAGAAAGAGGCGCAGGCCGAAAACTTTCGCAAGATGATTATGGCGATGGTGCAGGATATCCGCGTCATCCTCATCAAACTTGCCGACCGTACCCACAACATGCGCACGCTGGGCTCACTTCGCCCGGACAAACGTCGCCGCATCGCCCGTGAAACTCTCGAAATTTATAGCCCGCTGGCGCACCGTTTAGGTATCCACCACATTAAAACCGAACTCGAAGAGCTGGGTTTTGAGGCGCTGTATCCCAACCGTTATCGCGTAATCAAAGAAGTGGTGAAAGCCGCGCGCGGCAACCGTAAAGAGATGATCCAAAAAATCCTCTCTGAAATCGAAGGGCGTTTGCAGGAAGCGGGAATACCGTGCCGCGTCAGTGGTCGCGAGAAGCATCTTTATTCGATTTACTGCAAAATGGTGCTCAAAGAGCAGCGTTTTCACTCGATCATGGACATCTACGCTTTCCGCGTGATCGTCAATGATTCCGACACCTGTTATCGCGTGCTCGGCCAGATGCATAGCCTGTATAAGCCGCGTCCGGGTCGCGTGAAAGACTACATCGCCATTCCAAAAGCGAACGGCTATCAGTCGTTGCACACCTCGATGATTGGCCCGCACGGCGTGCCAGTTGAGGTCCAAATCCGTACCGAAGATATGGATCAGATGGCGGAGATGGGTGTTGCCGCGCACTGGGCTTATAAAGAGCACGGCGAAACCAGCACGACTGCACAAATCCGCGCCCAGCGCTGGATGCAAAGCCTGCTGGAGCTGCAACAAAGCGCCGGTAGCTCGTTTGAATTTATCGAGAGCGTTAAATCCGATCTCTTCCCGGATGAGATTTACGTTTTCACACCGGAAGGGCGCATTGTCGAACTGCCTGCCGGTGCAACGCCTGTCGACTTCGCTTATGCAGTGCATACCGATATCGGTCATGCCTGCGTGGGCGCACGCGTCGACCGTCAGCCTTACCCGCTGTCGCAGCCGCTTACCAGCGGTCAAACCGTTGAAATCATTACCGCACCCGGCGCTCGCCCGAATGCCGCGTGGCTGAACTTTGTCGTTAGCTCGAAAGCGCGCGCCAAAATTCGTCAGTTGCTGAAAAACCTCAAGCGTGATGATTCTGTAAGCCTGGGCCGTCGTCTGCTCAACCATGCTTTGGGTGGTAGCCGTAAGCTGAATGAAATCCCGCAGGAAAATATTCAGCGCGAGCTGGATCGTATGAAGCTGGCAACGCTTGACGATCTGCTGGCAGAAATCGGACTTGGTAACGCAATGAGCGTGGTGGTCGCGAAAAATCTGCAACATGGGGACGCCTCCATTCCACCGGCAACCCAAAGTCACGGACATCTGCCCATTAAAGGTGCCGATGGCGTGCTGATCACCTTTGCGAAATGCTGCCGCCCTATTCCTGGCGACCCGATTATCGCCCACGTCAGCCCCGGTAAAGGTCTGGTGATCCACCATGAATCCTGCCGTAACATCCGTGGCTACCAGAAAGAGCCAGAGAAGTTTATGGCTGTGGAATGGGATAAAGAGACGGCGCAGGAGTTCATCACCGAAATCAAGGTGGAGATGTTCAATCATCAGGGCGCGCTGGCAAACCTGACGGCGGCAATTAACACCACGACTTCGAATATTCAAAGTTTGAATACGGAAGAGAAAGATGGTCGCGTCTACAGCGCCTTTATTCGTCTGACCGCTCGTGACCGTGTGCATCTGGCGAATATCATGCGCAAAATCCGCGTGATGCCAGACGTGATTAAAGTCACCCGAAACCGAAATTAATGTTTTATGAACCCAACACGTTATGCACGCATCTGCGAAATGCTCGCCAGGCGGCAGCCTGATCTGACCGTCTGCATGGAGCAGGTCCACAAACCTCATAACGTTTCTGCGATTATTCGTACCGCAGATGCCGTTGGCGTACATGAAGTTCACGCCGTCTGGCCTGGTAGCCGCATGCGTACCATGGCCTCTGCGGCGGCGGGTAGCAACAGTTGGGTGCAGGTGAAAACGCACCGCACCATTGGCGATGCCGTCGCTCATCTCAAAGGCCAGGGCATGCAAATTCTGGCAACCCATCTTTCTGATAACGCTGTCGATTTTCGCGAAATTGATTACACTCGCCCGACCTGCATTTTGATGGGTCAGGAGAAAACGGGCATCACTGAGGAAGCGTTGGCCCTGGCGGATCGGGACATCATCATTCCGATGATTGGCATGGTGCAATCGCTGAATGTTTCCGTTGCCTCAGCCCTCATTCTTTACGAAGCCCAGCGCCAGCGGCAAAATGCGGGCATGTACCTGCGTGAAAACAGCATGTTGCCGGAAGCAGAGCAACAACGCCTGTTGTTTGAAGGCGGCTATCCGGTGCTGGCGAAAGTCGCAAAACGCAAAGGCCTGCCTTATCCCCACGTCAATCAGCAAGGCGAGATCGAAGCTGATGCCGACTGGTGGGCTACTATGCAGGCTGCAGAGTAAGTGCCATGAAAGGTCGCCTGTTAGATGCTGTCCCACTCAGTTCCCTAACGGGCGTTGGCGCAGCACTTAGTAACAAACTGGCGAAAATCAACCTGCATACCGTGCAGGATCTACTGTTACACCTTCCCCTGCGCTACGAAGATCGCACCCATCTCTACCCCATCGGAGAACTACTACCGGGCGTTTATGCCACGGTGGAAGGCGAAGTGCTGAACTGCAATATCTCCTTCGGCGGTCGGCGGATGATGACCTGCCAGATCAGCGACGGTTCCGGCATTCTCACCATGCGCTTTTTCAACTTCAACGCGGCAATGAAAAATAGCCTGGCGACGGGCCGCCGCGTGCTGGCCTATGGAGAAGCAAAGCGCGGTAAATATGGTGCGGAGATGATCCACCCGGAATACCGCGTGCAGGGCGATCTCAGTACGCCAGAGTTGCAGGAAACGCTCACGCCGGTTTATCCAACAACCGAAGGCGTAAAGCAGGCCACGCTGCGTAAATTAACCGACCAGGCGCTGGATCTGCTCGACACCTGCGCCATTGAAGAACTCCTGCCGCCGGAACTGTCACAAGGAATGATGACGCTACCGGAAGCGTTGCGCACTTTGCACCGCCCGCCGCCGACGCTGCAACTTAGCGATCTGGAAACCGGGCAGCATCCGACGCAACGTCGTCTGATTCTGGAAGAACTGCTGGCGCATAACCTCAGCATGTTAGCCTTACGCGCCGGAGCGCAACGTTTCCATGCCCAGCCGCTGAGCGCCAATGACACGCTGAAAAATAAACTTCTTGCCGCCTTACCGTTCAAGCCAACGGGCGCTCAGGCTCGCGTGGTGGCGGAGATCGAGCGCGATATGGCGCTGAATGTGCCGATGATGCGCCTGGTACAGGGCGATGTAGGTTCCGGTAAAACGCTGGTCGCTGCCCTCGCCGCGCTGCGTGCGATTGCCCACGGCAAACAGGTGGCATTGATGGCACCAACCGAATTACTCGCCGAACAGCACGCCAATAACTTCCGTAACTGGTTTGCACCGCTCGGTATCGAAGTGGGCTGGCTCGCCGGTAAGCAGAAAGGTAAAGCGCGGCTGGCACAGCAGGAAGCCATCGCCAGCGGTCAGGTGCAGATGATTGTCGGAACACACGCCATCTTCCAGGAACAGGTGCAGTTTAACGGCCTGGCGCTGGTGATTATCGACGAACAGCATCGCTTTGGCGTGCATCAGCGTCTGGCATTGTGGGAGAAAGGCCAGCAGCAAGGCTTCCATCCGCATCAGTTGATCATGACCGCCACGCCGATCCCCCGCACGCTGGCGATGACTGCGTATGCCGATCTCGACACCTCGGTCATTGATGAACTGCCGCCAGGCCGCACGCCAGTGACTACGGTCGCTATTCCTGATACTCGCCGTACCGACATCATTGACCGCGTGCGCCACGCCTGCATAACTGAAGGTCGTCAGGCGTACTGGGTTTGTACGTTGATTGAAGAGTCAGAGTTACTGGAAGCGCAGGCGGCGGAAGCTACCTGGGAAGAGTTGAAACTGGCGCTACCAGAATTGAATGTTGGCCTGGTACACGGGCGGATGAAACCAGCCGAGAAACAGGCGGTGATGGCGTCGTTTAAACAAGGTGAGCTACATCTGCTGGTTGCCACTACCGTTATTGAAGTCGGTGTTGATGTGCCTAACGCCAGCCTGATGATTATCGAAAACCCTGAGCGTCTGGGTCTGGCGCAGTTACACCAGCTGCGCGGGCGCGTAGGTCGTGGCGCGGTGGCTTCTCACTGCGTGCTGCTCTACAAAACGCCGCTTTCTAAAACGGCGCAAATTCGCCTGCAAGTGCTGCGCGACAGTAACGACGGTTTTGTGATTGCGCAAAAAGATCTGGAGATTCGCGGCCCTGGCGAATTGTTAGGCACGCGTCAGACGGGTAATGCTGAATTTAAAGTGGCGGATTTACTGCGCGATCAGGCGATGATCCCGGAAGTTCAGCGCCTGGCGCGACATATTCACGAACGTTACCCACAACAGGCAAAAGCCTTGATAGAACGCTGGATGCCGGAGACGGAACGTTACTCCAACGCATGACCAGACTCATCACGAGACAAGTCACGCAGTAAATCTTCAATCTGGATAGTGAGGATATCCATTGCCTCATACGCATCCTGTGCAATTCGCGCCGCCATTGCGCCTTCCGGTTCACCACGCAGAATTTCAGCCGCTGCCTGTACGCCAGCCACAATCATTTCAGGTGTTAACATTTGGCGAAGAAAAGCGCGATTATCAGAGGACCAGCCATCTTTATGGCCTAATGGATGCCCCCAGCCTATCCATTCTTGCGACCATAACGGATTGGCTTCTATGGGATAAATTAGATGCGCGGCATACTGAATAGCACACACCGCTTTTCCCGGCGTATCCAGCGCCCACCAGCGCGACCAGAGAGAACGAATTAACGGCGCGGCCCCACCCAGAGTATTGAACACCGCCAGCCAGCAAAGAACGTTATTGAAACCACGCTCGTTATCCATACGCTGCAACGCGGTGTCCAGTAAAAATTGCCGTACCTGCTGGCGTTGGGAAGCATTCATCATCTCCTGCCAGAGATAGGGCCGACGCAATGCCTTCATTAAGGATTCTTCGAAGTGATCACCATAACCGCCAGCTAAAACGGTTTCATGCCATTGCGCCAGGCAGAGCGGAAACAGATAGCGAAACAACTCTATTTGCATCGGTTCGTTATAAACGAGATTGAGTACATAGTAAGCACTCAAATCCCATTCGCTGATCTGCTGCCACTCTTTAGCCGCCAGCGCCTTGAGTTCGGCATCTGCGTAATCAAATTCCGTTTCCCATACACAGAGCACTGGCGGCTCATCACCAAAAATGTGGCGACAGTGTTCACGTAGCGTTTCCGGTTCCTTCCGACGCTTTTTCATTTTTAACCCGCAAAAATCGGCAACATCAAATACAGCTTAATCACCAGCGCGTTAACGATATCAATAAAGAACGCACCGACCATCGGCACTACCAGGAAGGCCATGTGCGACGGGCCAAAACGTTCAGTGATCGCCTGCATGTTGGCGATTGCCGTTGGCGTTGCACCGAGGCCAAAACCACAGTGACCCGCAGCCAGCACTGCCGCATCGTAGTTTTTGCCCATCATGCGCCAGGTAACGAAGATGGCATACAACGCCATGAAGATGGTCTGTACCACCAGAATCGCCAGCATCGGCAGCGCCAGCGAAGCCAGCTCCCACAGTTTCAGCCCCATCAACGCCATCGCCAGGAACAACGACAAGCTTACGTTACCCAGCACGGATACCGCACGCTCAAAGACGCGGTAAAAGCCCATTATTGACAGACCGTTGCTCAGAATCACGCCAACAAACAGTACACAGACGAAGGTCGGCAGTTCAAAAGCAGTGCCAGCCAAAAGTTGCGCAACAATTTTCCCCACCGTCAGGCAGATAGCAATCAGCGCGATAGTTTCAATCAGCACCAACGAGGTGATCATGCGGCCCACATCCGGCTTTTCAAACGCCGTCGGGACTTCCTGGTCATCCGGAATACCGTTCGGCGTGGTGGAGTGTTTCACCAGATAGCGCGCTACCGGACCGCCAATCAAGCCGCCCAGCACCAAACCGAACGTTGCACAGGCCATCGCCACTTCCGTCGCATTGGTGAAGCCATAACGTTCAATGAACAATTTACTCCATGCAGCTCCCGTACCGTGACCGCCGGAAAGCGTAATAGAACCGGCCAACAGCCCCATCAGCGGATCAAGCCCTAACAGGCTAGCCATCCCAATGCCAATGGCATTTTGCATCACCAACAGACCAACAACCACAATCAAGAAGATGCCAACCACACGCCCACCGGCACGCAAACTGGCAATGTTGGCGTTCAGGCCAATGGTGGCGAAGAAAGCCAGCATTAACGGATCGCGCAGGGACATATCAAAGTTGACTTCCCAGCCCATGCTTTTTTTCAGTACCAGTAGCGCCAGCGCCACCAACAAACCACCCGCAACAGGTTCCGGTATGGTGTATTTCTTCAAAAAGGAGACGGAATGGACCAACTTACGCCCGAGCAGCAACGTCAGCGTTGCGGCAACAAGCGTTGCTAAAGTATCGAGATGAAACATAGTTACTCCTTTGTATCCGCATCACTCTTTCATACTCGTCATACTTCATCGCGCAGTGGCAACTTCATGAAATATGACGGGTATCGAGTCATGCTTTCCTGGGTCAAATTCTCAGCTGTTAATGAACAAATGGCATGGATTTTAAGCAGAAAAATACCAAAAGTTATATAAAAAAGTGCATTTATCTCATTTAAATATTTAGATGAGGATGTAGCAAACGTTTGCTTTTCTCTTTCGGTCAGCTAAAATGCCCGCTTTGCTACCACGGGATTGTTTTCGATGTCTGTTTCCACCCTCGAGTCAGAAAGTGCGCAACCGGTTGCGCAGACTCAAAACAGCGAACTGATTTACCGTCTTGAAGATCGTCCGCCGCTTCCTCAAACCCTGTTTGCCGCCTGTCAGCATTTGCTGGCAATGTTCGTTGCGGTGATCACGCCAGCGCTATTAATCTGCCAGGCGCTGGGTTTACCGGCACAAGACACGCAACACATTATTAGTATGTCGCTGTTTGCCTCCGGTGTGGCATCGATTATTCAAATTAAGGCCTGGGGTCCGGTTGGCTCCGGGCTGTTGTCTATTCAGGGCACCAGCTTCAACTTTGTTGCCCCGCTGATTATGGGCGGTACCGCGCTGAAAACCGGTGGTGCTGATGTTCCTACCATGATGGCGGCTTTGTTCGGCACGTTGATGCTGGCAAGTTGCACCGAGATGGTGATCTCCCGTGTTCTGCATCTGGCGCGCCGCATTATTACGCCGCTGGTTTCTGGCGTTGTGGTGATGATTATCGGCCTGTCGCTAATTCAGGTGGGGCTGACCTCAATTGGCGGCGGTTACGCAGCCATGAGCGATAACACCTTCGGCGCACCGAAAAATCTGCTGCTGGCAGGCGTGGTCTTAGCCTTAATTATCCTGCTTAACCGTCAACGTAACCCTTACTTACGCGTGGCCTCACTGGTGATTGCGATGGCGGCCGGATATGCGCTGGCGTGGTTTATGGGCATGTTGCCAGAAAGCAACGAACCGATGACGCAAGAACTGATTATGGTGCCAACGCCGCTCTATTACGGTCTTGGCATTGAATGGAGTCTGCTGCTGCCGCTGATGCTGGTCTTTATGATCACTTCGCTGGAAACCATTGGCGATATCACGGCGACCTCTGACGTTTCCGAACAGCCAGTGTCCGGTCCGCTGTACATGAAACGCCTGAAAGGCGGCGTGCTGGCAAACGGCCTGAACTCGTTTGTTTCGGCGGTGTTTAACACCTTCCCGAACTCCTGCTTCGGGCAGAACAACGGAGTGATCCAGTTGACCGGTGTTGCCAGCCGCTATGTCGGTTTTGTCGTCGCGCTGATGTTGATCGTGCTGGGTCTGTTCCCGGCAGTGAGCGGTTTTGTACAACACATTCCAGAACCGGTTCTGGGCGGCGCAACGCTTGTAATGTTTGGCACCATCGCCGCCTCCGGTGTGCGTATCGTTTCTCGTGAGCCGCTGAACCGTCGGGCGATTCTGATTATCGCGCTGTCGCTGGCGGTTGGTCTGGGCGTGTCTCAGCAGCCGCTGATTTTGCAGTTTGCCCCTGAATGGCTGAAAAACCTGCTCTCCTCCGGGATCGCCGCGGGCGGTATTACTGCCATCGTGCTGAATCTGATTTTCCCACCAGAAAAACAGTAATTCACTGGCGGCGGTAAGATAATTACCGCCGCAGTCTCACCTCTTTCACCATTCCCGCCTTGAGGATTGCGCGTAAATCGTGCATAACTCCCTTATGTGCATTTCACGGGATGGAAGACCATGAAATTTATTGGGAAGCTGCTTCTCTACATTCTCATCGCTCTGTTAGTGGTGATCGCTGGCCTCTATTTTCTTCTGCAAACTCGCTGGGGAGCAGAACATATCAGCGCATGGGTTTCCGAGAATAGCGACTATCATCTGGCCTTCGGGGCGATGGATCACCGTTTTTCCGCGCCATCTCATATCGTGCTGGAGAACGTCACGTTTGGTCGTGATGGTCAGCCCGCGACCCTGGTGGCAAAAAGTGTCGACATTGCGCTAAGCAGTCGGCAACTGACCGAACCACGCCATGTCGATACCATCCTGCTGGAAAACGGGACGCTGAATCTCACCGGCCAGACCGCGCCGCTACCGTTCAAAGCCGATCGTCTGCAACTGCGTGATATGGCGTTTAATAGCCCGAATAGCGAATGGAAACTGAGCGCGCAGCGGGTAAATGGCGGCGTGGTTCCGTGGTCACCAGAAGCCGGTAAAGTGCTGGGTACGAAGGCGCAGATTCAGTTTAGTGCCGGATCGCTTTCGCTCAATGATGTTCCTGCCACCAATGTACTGATTGAAGGCAGTATTGATAACGATCGCGTTACGCTGACTAACCTGGGTGCCGACATCGCGCGCGGGACATTAACCGGAAACGCGCAGCGTAACGCCGACGGCAGCTGGCAAGTGGAAAATCTGCGCATGGCGGATATCCGTCTACAAAGCGAAAAATCGCTAACCGACTTCTTTGCGCCATTACGCTCTGTCCCGTCGTTGCAGATTGGTCGCCTGGAAGTGATCGATGCTCGTCTGCAAGGTCCGGACTGGGCGGTGACCGACCTCGATCTCAGCTTGCGCAACATGACCTTCAGTAAAGATGACTGGCAGACACAGGAAGGCAAACTGTCGATGAACGCCAGCGAGTTCATTTATGGTTCACTGCATTTATTTGACCCGATTATAAACGCGGAATTTTCCCCGCAGGGCGTAGCGCTGCGCCAGTTCACCAGCCGCTGGGAAGGGGGTATGGTCAGAACGTCAGGGAACTGGCTGCGTGACGGGAAAACGTTACTCCTTGATGATGCGGCAATTGCCGGGCTGGAATATACCTTGCCGAAAAACTGGCAACAGTTGTGGATGGAAACGACACCGGGTTGGTTAAACAGCCTGCAACTGAAGAGATTTAGCGCCAGCCGCAATCTGATCATTGATATCGACCCTGACTTCCCGTGGCAGCTCACCGCGCTCGATGGTTACGGTGCCAACCTGACGCTGGTTACCGATCATAAATGGGGCGTCTGGAGTGGCTCGGCGAATCTGAATGCCGCCGCCGCGACATTCAATCGTGTTGATGTTCGTCGCCCGTCGCTGGCGCTGACCGCCAACAGCAGCACGGTGAATATCAGCGAACTGAGTGCATTTACTGAAAAAGGCATTCTGGAAGCCACTGCCAGTGTTTCACAAACGCCACAACGTCAGACCCATATCAGCCTGAATGGACGCGGTGTGCCGGTGAATATTTTGCAACAATGGGGATGGCCTGAATTACCGTTGACTGGCGACGGCAATATTCAGCTTACCGCCAGTGGAGATATTCAGGCCAATGCCCCGCTGAAACCTACGGTTAGCGGGCAATTGCATACCGTGAACGCCGCAAAGCAGCAAGTGACTCAAACCATGAATGCTGGCATCGTTTCCAGCGGTGAAGTTACATCGACGGAGCCGGTGCGGTAAACATCAATCTCGCCGGGTACGACTCAGACGTACCCGGCATTCCGTCAATAGATTACAACGTAATTGTCAGCGCATTCCCTTGAGGCGTCACCACCAGCCCCTGCTCACTTTCAGCCTGCGAACCGCCTTGCAGACCATTTACTTTCACAACATTGCGCAAGCACAGCGTCCAGTTCTTCGCCTCGCCCGCACCAGTCACAGTAATCGTGTTGCCAGTACGTGCTGCTTTTAAAGTAAAGATCACCGAACCGTCAGCAGCGGGCACTTCACAGACGGCTTCATGCCCGTCTTGCAGTTTAAAGAGCTGGAATGCCGTACCTTCGTGCCACGCGTAATCGGGACGTTGATCGTTGTTGCCCAGCGCCAGTAGAGTGTTATCACGCACATAAACGGGCAGACTCAGGAAGCCGTGCTGCTGTTTATGCCAGCGACTACCGTCGAGTTCATCGTTGTGCCACAGGTGTGTCCAGCGACCTTCCGGCAGGTAGAACTGCACATCGCCCGCTTCAGTGAACACCGGCGCAACCATCACGTTGTCGCCTAACATGTATTGACGGTCAAGGTAATCACAAGCCGGATCGTCCGGGAACTCCATCATCATGGCCCGCATCATCGGCGTACCCCGCGCGTTCGCACGCGCAGCTTCACGATACAGATACGGCATCATGCGGCATTTCAGTTGCGTGAAGAAGCGCACCACATCACAGGACTCATCATCGTAGGCCCACGGCACACGATAAGATTTGCTACCGTGTAAACGGCTATGGCTGGAGAGCAAACCAAACGCGCACCAGCGTTTGTAAACGTGCGCCGGAGCGGTATTTTCAAAGCCGCCGATATCGTGGCTCCAGAAGCCAAAACCTGAAAGGCCAATAGACAAACCACCGCGCAGGCTTTCCGCCATTGATTCGTAGTTAGCGTAACAATCGCCACCCCAGTGTACCGGGAATTTCTGCGCACCGACGGAGGCCGAGCGGGCAAACAAGACAGCTTCTTCCTCACCAACGGTGTCCTTGAGCACGTTCCACACCAGTTCGTTGTAGATGTACGCATAATGGTTATGCATTTTCTGCGGTTCGGAACCGTCAAACCACTGAACATCAGTTGGGATACGTTCGCCAAAGTCGGTCTTAAAGCAATCAACGCCCATCGCGACCAGACCTTTCAGTTTGTCGGCGTACCATTTGCAGGCATCCGGATTGGTAAAGTCATAAATCGCCAGACCTGGCTGCCATTTATCCCACTGCCATAGCGAACCGTCCGGGCGTTTGAGTAAATAGCCTTTCTCTTGTAACTCTTTAAAGACGGGGGATTTTTGACCGATATAGGGGTTAATCCAGACGCAGATTTTCAGCCCTTTCGCTTTCAGGCGGCGGATCATCCCTTCCGGGTCAGGGAAAGTCAGCGGGTCCCACTCAAAATCGCACCACTGGAAGGCTTTCATCCAGAAACAGTCAAAGTGGAAAACATGCAGCGGCAGATTGCGTTCCGCCATACCATCGATAAAGCTGTTTACCGTCGCTTCGTCGTAGTTGGTGGTAAATGAAGTGGTTAGCCACAGGCCGAAGGACCACGCGGGCGGCAGCGCCGGACGACCAGTAAAGCGGGTATAACGATCAAGTACCGCTTTCGACGTCGGGCCGTCGATAACAAAGTATTCGAGATATTCACTCTCAACGCTGAACTGCACTTTGGAGACTTTCTCCGATCCCACTTCAAAAGAGACACACTGGGGATGATTGACCAGTACCCCATAACCACGGTTAGTCATGTAGAACGGGATATTTTTATACGCCTGTTCAGTACTTGTGCCGCCGTCCCGGTTCCAGGTCTCTACCGTCTGGCCATTGCGCACCAGGGCAGTAAAGCGCTCTCCCAGACCGTAAACTGTTTCGCCAACGCCAAGATCAAGCCGCTCAAACATATAATTGCGTTGATTATTCGTGTCCTGCACGTAGCCATTATTTTTCACCTGACTACCGGTAATACGTTCGCCGTTGCGCAGAAAATCCAGTGACCAGAACTCACCTTTGCTGACACGCGCGCTTAAGTTGCCACTTTTAAACTCAGCATAACGTTCTGTGTTTTCGATTGTGACCTTCACGTCCTGCAAAATATTGAGCGGATAATGAGGGCCGTTATTCAGCGCCCCCTGAAAATGCTCAATCCGCACCCCGACAATACCTTCCTGTGGGGAGAAAAAGCGCAGCGTAAATAAAGGCGTGTCAAGCTGCCATGTACGTTCACGTACATCACGGGGGGCAGCATAGACCACCATTTCATTACCCTGCTGTTCAACCTCGAACACCTGAAGCGGGTGAATCAAATTGAGGCCAGGTTGAATCAACCAGTTTCCATCGCTAATTTTCATTGCCGTTCCTTAGTTCTGCACTTCTTGAGAGGTGAATTGTTGCTGGCAACGGCGTTTGCCCTGAGCCAGCTGTTCCATAACGGTTTTCAGATTGTGCGTCGTGAGTGAGTAGTAGCGTTTAGCGATAATCGCGCTCAGCAAATAACAGATCGCCGGAACAATCGTGAATAGCGCGATAATGATGCTAATCGTGGCGCTGTTCTGCGCTTTTTCTGCCGCATCATATCCGCCATAAGCCAGCATCCAGCCGATAAGAGCGCCGCCGAAGGCCAACCCCAGTTTGAGCACAAACAGCGTGCCAGCAAAACTGATCCCGGTCAGGCGTTTACCATTGCACCACTCGCCGTAATCGACGGTATCGGACATCATTACCCACTGGATAGGTGTCACCAGTTGATGCAACACACCAATCACGAAGATGAAGACAAACATAGTGATGCTGGCCTGCATGGGAACAAAGAACATTGCGAGGCTAATCACTGCCAGCAGGGCGTTCGTCCACCAGAAGATAGTGACTTTACATTTCCAGTCGGTCAGCGGTTTTGCCAGTGCGGAACCAATCAGGTTACCCACGCAATAAGTGGTGAGAAAAGCGACAAACACTTCCGGCGTACCCAAAATCCATGTGACGTAATACATCATCGCCCCACCGCGTACGCACACCGCCAGGATATTGAAAATGGTTAGTAAACCGACAATCCGCCACTGGTCGTTTTGCCAGATATCACGTAAATCTTCCCGCATAGACGTTGTTGTAGGTGGTGCTTCAACGCGTTCTTTAGTGGTGAAGAAACAAAATGCCAGCATCATGAATGCCACCACGGAAAGGACCGCGATACCGCCCTGGAAACCGAGTGGTTTATTATCACCGCCAATTAAATTAACCAGTGGCATCATCAGAACAGTAGAAAGCATGCCTCCCGCGGTCGCCAGCACAAAACGCCAGGATTGCAGCGAGATACGCTGAGTCGGGTCATTGGTGATTACACCACCCAATGCGCAGTAAGGGATATTGACGACGGTATAAAGTAAGGTAAGTAGGGTGTAAGTAATTGCTGCATAGATCATTTTGCCGTTCATACTGAGATCTGGCGTGCTATAGGCCAGTACACAGACGATCCCGAATGGCAGTGCGCCAAACAGTACCCACGGACGAAATTTACCCCAGCGAGAGCGCGTTCGATCGGCCAACAACCCCATGCAAGGATCGGAAATCGCATCCAGTGCACGAGCGACCAAAAACATGGTTCCGACAAAACCGGCAGGAATGCCAAAAATATCGGTATAAAAGAACATCATATATAACATTACGTTATCGAAAATAATGTGGCTGGCGGCGTCTCCCATGCCATAACCAATTTTCTCTTTAACGGACAACACTTCACTCTTCATCTGCTTTTCCTTGATGCTATAGGGGTGCTGAGACCGATAACGCATTTTGTAAACCATCCCTGTGAGAGCGAATATTCCGATATCTGGTTATTAATTTATGATTCTTGTTTTATGTGATCGTGGTAGCGTTAATTCCGCTCATATATCATTGTAAAATATGGGTTTTATATGAACTATAATGCTTTCGTGATAATACGCTGCGTGTATTAGGCGGAAAAAACTGATCTGGGGGATGTAGAAACTCAAGGAAGTAGCTATAATGCGCCCCGCCTCCATGTAGCAATCGAGGCGCGGAAGATCGTCGTCTCCGGTGAGGCGGCTGGACTTCAAATCCAGTTGGGGCCGCCAGCGGTCCCGGGCAGGTTCGACTCCTGTGATCTTCCGCCAATTAGCCTCTCCTGAACTCTTCTGACGTCAACAAAATCTCTTCTCATCCCTTATATATCAAGCCTTCCTTGTATTCTGAGGTCAACCGGAGTCTACTGGTATCAATACGCCTTTGGGGGCACAATTGGGCATACCAACCATTGGAGGTAAAATGACATGCCACCAAAAGAACAAAAAATCATTAATAATCAAATAATAAAGTCACTTGATGCCCGTAGTAAACCTTACAAATTTTCTATCGGCAGAGGGCTCTTTTTGTTGGTGAATCCAACGGGGTCAAAGTGCTGGCGGATGAAGTACCGGATAGAGGGGAAGGAGAAAAGCCTCACATTTGGAGCATGGCCGGACGTCACGATTAAAGAAGCCATTGTGCTAAGGGATAAAGCCAGAGTAAAAATCAAAGAGGGCTACGATCCTGCAATCGATAAGGCTCACGAAAGAGAGCAACGTCGCCAGGAACGGGCCAAACAATCCTTTCAACTTTCCCTCTCAGAGCATTACGGCTTAACCATCAAAACAACCAAACAAACCCTATCCCTGACACCCGAACAAACCCAGGCTGTCAAAGCATTCTTGCTTTCAGGAGGAAACAACGATGCCATTAACTGATGCAAAAGTGCGTGCGTTAAAACCCAGAGAAAAGACGTATCGCTTAGGTGATGCAGGAGGGTTGTACGTTGAAGTAGCAACCAATGGCTCACGCTACTGGCGCATGAAATATCGCGTTGCAGGTAAAGAGAAGCGTCTCGCTTTTGGCGTCTACCCCGATGTTTCTCTGGCAGACGCCCGTGAAAAACGTGATGCGGCGAAGAAGATTCTGGCGGCAGGTGGCGACCCCGGAGAAACTAAAAAATCCGAGAAACTTGCGCAGAAACTGAATGCAGAGAACACGTTTGAAGCCGTGGCTCGCGAGTGGCATCAGACTAAAGCCGATCGCTGGTCATTGCGCTACCGCGATGAAATCATCGACACCTTTGAGAAGGACATCTTCCCCTACATCGGTAAGCGCCCTATTGCTGATATTAAGCCAATGGAACTACTGGAAGCGCTACGTAAGATGGAGAAACGCGGAGCGCTGGAGAAAATGCGTAAAGTTCGCCAGCGCTGCGGGGAAGTATTCCGTTTTGCAATTATTACCGGCAGAGCGAATTACAACCCCGCCCCCGATCTTGCCAGCGCCTTAGCTACGCCAAAAAAGGTACATTTTCCTTTCCTTACTGCCAATGAACTACCTCACTTTCTCAATGATCTGGCGGGTTATACCGGCAGTGTTATCACGAAGACCGCCACTCAGATCATTATGTTAACCGGTGTACGCACGCAAGAACTACGTTTCGCACGCTGGGAGGATATCGATTTTGAGACAAAACTATGGGAGATCCCGGCAGAAGTGATGAAGATGAAACGGCCCCATATTGTGCCGCTCTCAGAACAGGTTATTGCGCTGTTCAAGCAACTTGAGCCGATATCAAAACATCACGCGCTGGTCTTTATCGGCAGGAATGATCCTCGCAAGCCGATCAGCAAGGAAAGCATCAATCAGGTCATTGAGTTATTAGGGTATAAAGGCAGGCTGACGGGACATGGTTTCCGCCACACGATGAGTACCATTCTGCACGAGCAGGGCTTTAACTCAGCGTGGATTGAAACGCAGCTTGCCCATGTCGATAAGAATGCGATTCGCGGCACGTATAACCATGCGCAGTATCTTGATGGGCGTAGGCAAATGATGCAGTGGTATGCGGATTACATTGGTGAGCTGGGGAAAGGCGGGGGTGTGGTAGAGGGTGCATTTAGGAAGACGGCATAAATTAACAAATAGCCATCTAGATGTAAAGATGGCTATTTGTTTAAAGTTTCATGATGCTACGTTTTCAAAAAGCTCTGAATTACTGGCATAAGGTACTTTACCGGAAGGAACAACCTTTGCGGCAGCAACCAAATGCACATCCTGGTCGTCGAAGAAAATGTGCGGTTTAAACGCCTTCAGAACTTTTGTTTTCTCTACACCGCCAAGAAAAAAAGCTTCATCGACATATACCCCCCAGCTTCTCAGCGTTTTAATGACGCGCATTTCCGAAGGGCTATTTCGGGCTGTCACCAGCGCAATACGGACGGGAGAATACTCGACTCGTGTTGGCAATCGCTCCTGAAGCTTGGCTATTTTTTTTAGCAAAGTGGCATAAGGTCCCTCAGCCATCGGGATATCTTGCTGCGCATCCTCCTGGGCGTGAAAAGCGGCCATCCCTTGAGTTTTATAAACTAACTCACTTTCATCAGAGAAAAGCACTGCATCACCGTCAAAAGCAATGCGCACTTGCCCTTCGGGGATATCAGATGCGTCAGAAGGCGGATCTTTCAGGATTGCTGCGGCGCAGAACCGGGAATCAATCACCTTTTGCGCATCTTCAACGTTGGTCGTTAAAAACAGATCCACATCAAAAGCATCTAAGTAATCGGCAACAGTTTCACCTGCGGTAAAGGCTGAACGTGTAATATCGAGTTTGTCATGGCGAATGGTATTTAGGACACGGATACCGGTATCAGGGCTGTTACGCGACATCACGACAACTTCAACCAGCGGTGATTTATCATCGGGTTGACGGTGCTGGTTGAGTCCCAAAAGCGCTTTGACCAAGGGATAGCCTGTTCCTGGTTGTAAAGGCTGGTTTTCGTGCTCCAGCATGTAGGCGCGATACTTTTCAATGGCGCTATCAGGATCGGTCGCATAGGTTTCGCGAAACATGCGATCGGATTCACTCATGTCGAAAAGCGCGGTTGCGCTGATGCCAATAACTAAGGTGTTACTTAAATCTAAAGGCATGGTTACTATCCTTAAATAATCATAAGTAATCTTGCTACTAAATTCAGAACTCAGTATGTCAGTGTATGAGTCCCGAATATTATCCGGGACTGTTCTATCTGATTAGGGAAGGTGCGAATAAGCAGGTCATTTCTTCCCAAGCTGACTCGTTGATTAAAATTTCGCGGATCTGGGCCGATTTTTTTCCCGCAAACACATCGAATCA
>OGWT01001007.1_pt1 | contig 22390 bp, 14 predicted proteins | sample 1576101 | NCBI WGS metagenome assembly OGWT01 (sample SAMEA3541481, study PRJEB24748) | human gut metagenome | biome: human gut; feature: human-associated habitat; material: faeces | place: China | collected 2012 | reverse complement strand
TTAATAAAATCAAACAGATATATTCTAAAGAAAATGTTTGGCTAACTGTACGTGAAAACAAATCAAAAAAAATACTGGAAGATTTAAAGTTAATAAATAATGTATTATTAGTTCCAGATATAGCATTATATTTACCACATTTAAGTACAAATATTAATAGAAATGGTGTCGGAATATGTTTAAGGGAAGATATAGAAGGAACAATAGATTTTAATAGTAAAATGAAAATTTTCAATTCAATATCTAAGTCTTATAAAACTTTTGTTTTTGATACAGTTATTAATAAAAAAATAGATATTAATGAGCGTGAAAAAAATATTGAATATATAATGAATTATATAATGCAATTTCGATTTATTGTGACTGATAGATTACATTGTATGATTATGGCATATTTGACAGGTACACCTTGTATTGTATTTTCAAATTCAACTGGTAAGACGGTAGGTGTTTATGAATGGATTAAAGATTGTAAATATATTGTTACTTGTAATGAGATAAATGATTTAGAAAATTGTATTCAAAGGGTTACTGCATCAAGTGATTACAGAGGAAATGTTATAAATGAAAATAGTTTTCTTGATTTAAAAAATATAATAAAAGATAAGGAGTTACTATGAATGAATTAGAAGTTAAACGTTTTATAGATGTACATGTACCTATTTTTCAATGCAATTTAAAATGTAGTTACTGCTATGTAGGAAAACATCAATTAGATAATATAAAACCACCTATTTTTGAATATGATTATGATACAGTTAAAAAATCATTGACAAAAGAGAGATTAGGAGGCATCTGTCATTTTAATGTATGTGGAATGGGAGAAACATTGATCCCTAAAGAAATAATAGAGTATGTTAAAGTGATATTAGAAAATGGACATTCAGTAATGATTGTTACTAATGGAATTTTAACTGATAGATTTGAAGAAATGATGAAATTTCCACAAAATTTAAAAGATAGATTAGGTTTTAAATTTTCGTTTCATTTTTTGGAATTAAAGCGTCTTAATAAAATAGATGTTTTTTTTGATAATGTAAATCTAGCAAGAGCTAATGGGTGTAGTATTTCGGTAGAAATAACGGCAAATGATACATATGAACCTTATATTGATGAAATAAAGGACATATGTATAAAAAAAGTTGGAGCTTTCTGTCATGTTTCTGTGCCTAGAGATGATGGTACTGATGAAATCAAACTAATGTCAAAACATTCATTTGATGAATTTTATAATATATGGAAAACTTTTGATTCACCTATGTTTGAATTTAAAATGCGACATTGGGGAGAAAATAGAAAAGAATTCTGTTATGCAGGAGCATGGAGTGGTATGCTGAATATAGCAACGGGTTCTTTAATAAGTTGTTCATGTCAAAAAGGAACGTATCAAAATATTTTTAACCATACCAATAAAAAGATAAACTTTTGTCCTGTTGGTAAATGTAAGGTATCTCATTGTTTTAATGGACATTCATTTTTAACATTTGGCACAATACCTTCATTGGATGAAGAACATTATGTAGATATACGTGATAGAATAGATATAAATGGAAAACATTGGCTTAATGATTGTATGTTAAAACAATTTAATTGTAGATTAAGTGATTCAAATGAAAAAAAAGTTGATTTAAAGACATATATATCGAAATATATTATGTTCATTAAAAATGTTTTTAGAAAAATATATTATAAGATATTAAAAAAAGAAAATGTACTATGGTAAACAATAATTAAACCTAGATTATTTATAGTAATTAAATTATAAATAATCTAGGTTTAATTATTATATTTTTTAGGAGGAATATGTGATTTTATCATATAGTTAATTTTATGAGTAAAATGTCAAGAACAAAAATAGTTTATATTAATTCATCTGTTACATTAATAAGTCAGATATTTCAGGTTATTTTAGGGTTTGTAATTCGTAAGTTATTTATAGATTATCTTGGCGTGGAATATTTAGGATATAATTCAGTTTTTGCGAATATATTGCAAATGTTAAATTTAGCTGATATGGGAATAGGTGTTGCAATTACAAGTTATTTATATAAACCATTAGCAGAAAATAATTTAGATAGAATTTCCGCAATTATGAAAATTTATAAAAATATATATTCTATTTTGGGTTTAATTGTTTTTGGTGTCGGTTTAATTATTTCTATTAATTTGAATATTCTTATTCCAGATGCAACGTGTAGTATTGGATATTTAAGATTATTGTTTTATATAAATTTAATTGGAACAGTTTCTACATACTTTTTGGCGTATAAAAGAACTTTATTGATTGCAGATCAAAAATCATATATTGCAAATATTGTAGATACCTCTGTGTACTTTGTAATATCTATACTTCAATTAATATCTTTAATTATATTTCCAAACTATATTATTTATTTGAGTTTAAATATTGCAAAAAACATAATATCTAACATTTTAATTTCTTTAAATGTTAATAAGAATTATAGTTTTATAAACAATAATGCAGATTTGAATTTAATAAATGAATACAGGCCACAAATAATACAATATGTAAAGGATGTTTTTGTTTCTCGTATCGGTGCAGTTATATATTATAGTACAGATAATATTATTCTTTCTGTAATTAAAGGATCATTATTGACAGGTTATTTGTCCAATTATACCTTAATTACGGGACAATTAAATACAGTTGTGAATCAGGTGTTAAGTTCGGTTCAGGCAACATTTGGTAATTTTATTAGTGTAACTAATAGTAATGAAGAAAAAATGAAAATGACAAATAATTATTTTTGCGTAAATTTCTGCATTGGTAATTTTTGTATGTTATGCTTTTCACTACTTGCTCAGCCATTTATTAAATTATTTTTCGGTGAGGCAATGCTGCTTGATTTATCTACTGCAATATGGTTGGGGGTTAATTTATTACTTACATTTTTAATACAATTGCCATCACAGGTATTTGTTATTTACAAATTATTTAGATATGACAGACCTATTATAATCGTTTCAGCAACATTAAATATAATAATTTCCATTATATTAGTAAATATTTTTGGGATAAATGGTGTTTTAATAGGAACATTTTTAACTTCATTAATTTATTTGTTTTCACGTTTCTATATTATAGCGAAATATGTATATAATGTTAGATATTTTGATTATGTAAAAAGAATTTTTTATTATGGATTAATATCTATATTTACATTTCTAATATTATATTTTGCAACTATGAATTTAAATGGAACAGGTGTTATATGGTTTGCGATAAAAGCTGTTATAGTTGGATTGCTTGCAGTATTTTGTACAGCTTTATTTCTTGCTTTTACTAAGGAATTTGGATTTTTAAAAAACAAACTTTTGCCTGAAAAAATAAGAAAATATGCTAACAAATGGGTAATTGCTATAGTATGTATATTGATTATTGGTATATCAGTAATTCTTGGGCGGTATACTAATAAATTAGATTTTATTGAATCAGGTAATAAAACATATATCAGAACAGATTCTTATGTAGAGGATTTAAATACTGGAAAAAATATATTTAGTTTATCATTTGATGATACCATTTTAATATTTGAAGATATAGATAACAATAATTATGATTCTGTGTTTGAAAATTCTATTTTAAATTGGTATAAAGAATTACATGATAAATATGGAGTTGTTATTTCATGTTATGTGTATTATGAGGATAAGGATTTTAATCTTACTCAATTTTCGGATAAGTATAAAGCGGAATTTATTGCCAATAGTGATTGGCTAAGATTTGGTTTTCATACATTAAATGCATATAAAGATTATAAAGATGGAGAGATTATAAATGATTATACTAAAGTTGTTAAAGAATTAGAGAGAATTGTTGGAAGCCAGACTATTGATAATGTTATTAGGTTACAAATGTTTAAAGGATCATATGAAGAAATAAAAAAATTATCACAACTTAATGAACAGCCAATAAAAGGATTATATACAGCAGATGATAATCGCCAAAGTTATTATTTATCAAATGATGATAATTATTATATATATAATCACGACGAATTATATGATACTAAAACCAATTTATATTTTTTAAGTACAGATTTTCGAACTGAATATGTTAATAATATTGATTTTAAATTAAAAGAGCTAAGTAATAATAGTTGGTGTAATCAGTTAGGAGATTTAGTTGTATTTTCACATGAATGGGCATTAGGGATAGAAAATAGAAAAAAGATTGAAAAAGTATGTAAATATGCTTGTAACAAAGGCTATAATTTTGAATTTTTTGAAGATGTAATTAATATTGTTGAATAAGGAGATAAATTATGTGCGGAATAGTAGGCTACACCGGCAAAAACCAGTCAGCCCCAATCCTGTTAAACGGCTTAGCCAAGCTTGAATATCGCGGCTATGATTCAGCCGGTATAGCAGTAAGGGATGGTGATTCACCGGTTCAGGTTGTTAAAGCAAAAGGAAGATTAAAGGTATTAGCAGAAAAGACCAACGATGGCCAGTCTGTGATTGGAACATGTGGTATTGGTCACACAAGATGGGCTACTCACGGAGAGCCATCTGAAACTAATGCACACCCACACATTTCAGATGATTATAATGTTGTTGGCGTACACAATGGTATTATAGAAAATTATCAGGAGTTAAGAGATAAGCTTACAAGAAATGGTTACAGCTTCTACTCATCAACTGATACAGAAGTGGCTGTTAAGCTTATAGATTATTATTATAAAAAATATGAGCATACACCGGTTGATGCGATTAACCATGCTATGGTGCGTATCCGTGGTTCATATGCATTTGCGATTATGTTTAAGGAATATCCAGGAGAAATATACGTTGCCCGTAAGGACAGCCCTATGATTCTTGGAGTAAATGATGGTGACTGTTATGTGGCATCTGATGTTCCTGCTATACTTAATTATACAAGAAATGTTTATTATATCGGAAATATGGAGATAGGACGTCTGGCTGATGGTCATATCACATTTTATAACCTTGATGGTGATGAGATAGAGAAGGAACTTGTGGAGATAAAATGGGATGCGAAGGCAGCTGAAAAGGGCGGTTATGAGCATTTTATGATGAAGGAAATCCATGAGCAGCCAAAGGCAGTTAAGGATACACTTAATTCAGTTCTTAAGGATGGAAAGCTTGATTTATCAGCAGTAGAACTTACTGATGATGAGATAAAGAAGATATCACAGATATACATAGTGGCATGTGGTTCTGCTTACCATGTGGGTGTTGTTGCACAGTATGTTATGGAAGATCTTGCAAAGATTCCTGTACGTGTTGAACTTGCATCGGAATTCAGATATAGAAAGCCGCTTCTTGACCCGGATGGACTTGTCATAGTTATAAGCCAGTCGGGTGAAACAGCAGACAGCCTTGCAGCGTTAAGACTTGCAAAGGATAAGGGTCTTAAGACACTTGGTATAGTAAATGTTGTCGGAAGTTCGATAGCAAGAGAGGCTGATAATGTATTTTACACTCTTGCTGGTCCGGAGATAGCGGTTGCCACAACTAAGGCTTACAGTACACAGCTTATAGCAGCATACTGTCTTGCACTTCAGTTTGCATATGTAAGAGGTCAGGTGGAATTATCTGAGTATGAAAGCCTGATATCAGAGCTTGAAACTATCCCTGAAAAGATAGAAAAGATACTTGAAGATAAAGAAAGAATCCAGTGGTTTGCGGCGAAAGTGGCTAATTCAAAGGATATATTCTTTATAGGTCGTGGAATAGACTATGCAGTAAGTCTGGAGGGAAGCCTTAAGCTTAAGGAAATATCATATATCCACTCAGAGGCATATGCAGCAGGTGAGCTTAAGCATGGAACTATAAGTCTTATTGAAGATAATCTGCTTGTCATAGGTGTGCTTACACAGAGTGAACTTTATGAGAAAACAATAAGTAACATGGTAGAGTGCAAGAGCCGTGGAGCATATCTTATGGGACTTACTACATATGGAAAGTATGAGGTAGAAGACACAGTTGATTTTACTACATATATTCCTAAGATAGATGAACATTTTGCGGCATCATTGGCAGTAGTACCATTACAGTTACTTGGATATTATGTATCAGTGGCAAAGGGCTTGGATGTTGATAAGCCTAGAAATCTTGCTAAGAGTGTTACTGTAGAATAGCTTTGTAAAAAAGCGTTGTCAAATGTTCAACTAAGGTGTAATCAAAGAATAATGTGAGGGGAATGCAATGCAGATTGATAGATGAAGGATGCCCTCCTTAACATGGGATATACTTGCCATTTACCCCTATAAATGTTAAAATCAAATCACGTTAAGATGTGATATTTGTTTAAGAAAATACACTGATTAATGCTTGGTAACATGTATCTAAAAGGGGTGGGTGACATGGCTTTTTTGAATATTCCGAAGGGAAGGTCAGATTTTGAAACAATCCGTAGAGAGGGCTTTTACTATGTAGATAAGACAGGGCTGATAGGTGAAATCCTAAAGTCATCTGGTACTCAGGTTACATTAATAACCCGTCCACGTCGTTTTGGAAAGACATTAGGGATGAGTACGCTTGAATGTTTTTTAGATATTCAAAAAGACAGTCAAAGCTTATTTGATGGGCTTGAAATTTCGAAGCAAAGGAATATTTGCGATGAATGGATGAATAAGTGGCCAGTGATGAGCTTAAGTCTTAAGGCTGTTGAAGGTAACGACTTCTCAACGGCATATATGCAGCTTGTTTATGAAGTTGGAGAACTTTATAAGAAACATGAATATCTTATGGAAAGCTCTGCACTGAATGAAGAAGAAAAAAAGCTGTATTGGAATATTCGTTATCAGCATGCAGGAAAGATTGAAGTAATGCGTTCACTTTATATTCTTTCGGAGTTTTTAAGCAGACATTATAATAAGAATGTAATAATTCTCATAGATGAGTATGATGTTCCTATGGCGAGAGCGACAAGCAATGGCTACTATAAAGAAATGCTTGAAATCATGAAGGGATTTATGCAGGCATTAAAAGATAATTCATATCTTAAACTTGCGGTTGTCACTGGCTGTTTGAAAATAGCAAAGGAAAGTATATTTACAGGCACAAATAATTTTGTTTCAAATACTATCACTTCATCCAGATTGAATGAATACTATGGATTTGTTCAAAGTGAAGTGGACAGAATACTTGAAGATGCAGATATAAATGGTAAAGAAGAAATCATGAAGAAATGGTATGATGGGTATCATTTCGGTGATGTTGATGTCTATTGCCCTTGGGATGTTATGTGTTATGTTGATGACTTACAGAACAATCCTGATGCAAAACCAGATGAATATTGGAAAGATACAAGTGATAATGCAATCATTCGTTCATTCATTGATTATGCTGGTGTGAGCATTACAAAGAAGATGGAAACGCTGATGAGCGGTGGATATATTCTACAGAGAGTTGACGAGAATCTGACTTACGACTATTTACATTCATCAGAGGAGAATCTTTGGAGTATGATGTATTTAACAGGATATTTAACGCAAGTCAGAGACTGTGATATTGATGAAAAATTGACAGATAATACAATAGCATTAAAAATTCCGAATCTTGAAATTAAACAGATTTTTGAAACGGAAGTTTTTAGGTGGTTTGAGGATAACTCAAAAAAGTGGAATAAAAAAGAATTATTTTTAGCTGTATGGAGTGGTGATTGCGATAAAATCACAAAAGAAGTGAGCACATTACTAAGAAGGACTATAAGCTACCACGATTATGGAGAAGATTTTTATCATGCATTTCTAAGTGGTATATTTGCTGGTGCAGGATATCAGGTGGATTCAAACAAAGAACATGGTGAAGGTAGAAGTGACATTATTGTTTGTGATACTATAAACGGTCACGTAGCTATTTTTGAGGCCAAACGTGCGGCGGCTTTGGATAATCTGGAATCGGAGTGTGATAAAGCATTGAAGCAGATAGATGAGAGAATGTATGCCAGAGATTTTGAAGATGCTTATGACAGCGAACATATTCACTGCTATGGCATAGCTTTCTATAAAAAGCGTTGTCTTGTAAAGAAAAAGTAATACAAAGTACAAAAAGTAAGATTATAAAAATAAGATTACGAAAATTAAGATTACAAATAAATATATTTGCTAAACCCAAAGCCTTTAGAGTATAATATCTCTAAGGGCTTTTTTGTTATGTAATAATATAGCAATTATATATTTTATATAGAGAATGTGGCGCATGAGCAGGACGGTTGCAATAGGAAGAACTGATACAAAGGGGAGTGTCCGAAGATAGAATATAATGCTATGGTGTGGCATTTAAAGGAAAACAGGTTGTTATAAAGATGGGTAAGTAAGATAAAACCCAGAGCTGGTGTCTAAAATTAAGAATAATAGTCTAAAGCAAAAGGTGCTGTCACCTCAACGATTTTCAATCGTTAAAGCGACAGCACCTTTATGATTAGAATGAGTCCGAAGCTGGATATTGTTAATTACAGCTTCTGGTTATCCTTCATATATTCATCATATAATCCGATGACCTTATTCATAACCTCAGGTCCAGGAGCGCCGAGAGTAAGTCTCTTTTCTACACATGTCTTAAGGCTTATAGCTTCATATACATCTTCTTCAAAGACAGGACTTATTTTCTTGTATTCATCAAGTGAGAGGTCATCAAGAGCGATTCCTTTATCTATGCACATAAGTACAAGCTGTCCTACGATACCATGGGCATCTCTGAAAGGAACACCTTTCTTTACAAGGTAGTCGGCAGCATCTGTTGCGTTAGTGAAGCCCTTCTTAGCAGAGTCTTCCATACGTGCATCGTTGAACTTCATAGTATCAATCATGCCCTTGAACAGGCTTACACAGCCCTTTACAGTATCAATAGCATCAAAAGTAAGCTCTTTATCTTCCTGCATGTCTTTGTTGTATGCAAGAGGAATTCCCTTCATAGTTGTAAGTATGCTCATAAGTGCACCATATACACGTCCTGTCTTGCCACGTACAAGCTCTGCTATGTCAGGGTTCTTTTTCTGTGGCATGATGCTTGAACCTGTGCTGAATGCATCATCGAGCTCAATGAACTTATATTCGTTAGAATTCCATATACATATTTCCTCAGAGAATCTGCTTAAGTGCATCATGATAGTAGAGAGTGCGCTTAAGAACTCTATAACATAGTCTCTGTCAGACACAGAATCCATACTGTTAAGTGTTGGTCCGTCAAAGCCAAGAAGACTGGCTGTCATTTCCCTGTTGAGAGGGTATGTAGTTCCTGCAAGGGCACCAGCACCAAGAGGACAGTAGTTCATTCTTTTATAGATATCGTGAAGTCTGCTTCTGTCACGCTTAAACATCTCAAAATAAGCTGAGAAGTGGTGAGCCACTGTTACAGGCTGTGCCTTCTGAAGGTGAGTAAAACCTGGCATATAAGTTTCAACATTTTCCTTTATTATTCTTAAGATAACTTCCATGAGTTCTCTTACTTCTTCATCAACATTCTTAACTTCGTCCCTTGTATATAGTCTCATATCAAGAGCAACCTGGTCGTTACGGCTTCTTCCAGTATGAAGCTTCTTTCCGGCATCCCCGATGCGTTCAATAAGGGTAGCTTCCATGAATGTATGGATATCTTCATACTCATCAGTGATTTCAAGCTTTCCTGATTCGATATCAGAAAGGATACCCTTTAAGCCATCTGTGATCTGCTTTCCTTCGTCTTCTGATATGATACCCTGTGCTGCAAGCATAGTGGCATGTGCGATACTTCCCTCTATATCCTGCTTATAGAACTTCTGGTCAAATGAGATAGAAGCGTTAAAGTTGTTTACAAGTTCGTTAGTTTCCTTAGTGAAGCGTCCGCCCCAAAGTTTCATTGTTTACCTCTTTCCTGGGATTGTCGTATTATCACATCATTATAATTTATTATAACATCCCAATTAATAATATTCTATCATAGCCGGGGCTTTTGACCCCGACATCATATAAATGCATAAATGCAGATTTATACCTTTATTAAATATAGCTGCTGTTTAATCAGCATGATTGCTTTCATCGCTGTCAAGATTATCAAAATCATCAAGCTCATCAAGACTGAAGTCATCAAGCGGCATAGGTGAATCATGAGGATTAATATCATCATCACATATAGACTGTGTTTTTGTTTTTCTTCTGTCCATCAGAATCACATCTTCTTCACATATAAGCTCCTGTATAAGTACAGGCCAGTTGTCTGTGCTTATAACATTCATATGGCACATTCTTTTAAAGAAATACATACCTATCAATATAATAATGCAGAGTGAAGTGATAATGCAACCTGAAATAAGGTTAACAGGTGTATATTTGAGTGTTATATTATGCTCACCTGCTGGAACATGTACACTTATAAAAGCACCATACATATCATTTGTTTCAACCTTTTTACCATCTATATATACTGACCATCCTTTATCATATGGAATAGAGCATATAAGAGTTGCATCCTTATCTGCATTAACAGTACCTTTTATTTTGTTGTTAGTGAATTCTGATACGTTAAGCGAGTTGTTGTTAAGTATGTTAAAGGCTTCTGTGAATCTTGAAGTTTCAAGTGTGTATACACTGGCGTTCATGGATGTGTCAGCTGAAACCACTATCACATCTTCAGGAGTAGCGTATCCAAGATCTATGATGGTTCCACCTTTTTTAAGGTCTTTGTAGGTATATTCAGAACCACGTATATTGATGGTTACTGTGTCACAGGCAGTATTCTTAGTGATCATATACAGGTGTCCGGCTTTCACTGGTTTTACTTCAAAGCCGGTATCAGTAGAGTTCTCATATGTCAGTGTGAACACGTTGGATATTCCTGTAAGATTCTTTATAAGCGAGTTCTGGTTGTCTATGCCTGAGCCTATAGCCTCGCTTCCTTCCCATCCGTAAGGGTCGTTGTATGTCATGTAGCCGATAGGAAGAGTGTAGGTGTTTTTATATATGAATTCTCCATCATCACCTGTGTAATATGTCCTTAGAGGGCTTTCTGTAAGTATACGGTTTGATATGGCATATTTAACGGAAAACAGACTTTCAGTTAAAAGAGTTGCACCGTTATATTTGTAAGCATTAAATGAGTGCTCAAAACCAAGCTTACCAAGGAATTTTTCCATAGCACCATTCGAGGTTGATGAGAATGTTGACATGCTGTGGTAGTTATGCCATGCACCATCATTGTTAGAACGGCTGCCGAACTTTTTATCAATGCGGTAGAAGGATGAATCATCCTCTGCCACGGTAGATGTTACTGTTTTTACGGCATCATAATCAAGCAGATAAGAGGTACGGCTTGTAGTTCCGATGCCGGTAGAGTCCATATTTATAGTACATTCTATGATACATAAAGAAAATGTAATAAAAAGGATGACAGGAACCCTGAAATCATGCTTCATGTGTATAACCATAAGAAGTGCGTATATAAGTATAAAAGCACCACTAAGATAAACTATAGTAAAGTCATAAGTTTCATCTACTGCAAATACCTGTTCTATAAAGAGCATGATGCCTATAGCTATCCAGAGTGCCGCACCAAGCTGTTTAGTCGTCATACTGCGGATATGTGTAAATGCTTCATAGCACATAGTAAGAAGAAAGAACACATATATGAAAGACTGTCTGCATGGAAGACTGTTAGGGAAGTGGAAGCCATGCCAGATAAAGTTAGGTATATTAAGGTTAAAAGCTGTAAGAAACGCAAGTATAATAACTGACTTTCCTATCTTTTCTCTTAAATCCACTTTTTTGTCCATGATATAAAGAGGAAACAAAAGCAGTACTGCCACACCACAGTATATATTAGGGTAGTGTTCAAGTCCTAAGTGTACCGGAACGTCTATAAGATGTCTTGTAACCATGTTAAGTATGCTAAAGTATAGTGTCAGCTTCTTTGGAAATTCTATGTTGTTGGATGCTGAAAGTGTGAAAGCATAGAATTCTGGTAACAAAAGACATGCTGCAAGTCCACCTGCAAGTAGTGAATATATAGCAAAGTTCAGTATTTTTTTAAAATATATGACAGGCTTTCTTGTTCCCCTATATGCGATAATAAGTACGATAAAGTATAAAACAACTGATATACATACCATGATAGCTATATAGTAGTTGGTGTATATACATAAACCAAGAGTTATGCAGTAAAGGAAACATTTGTTTTCGTTAACGAGTCTTTCAAGACCGAGTATTATGAGTGGCAGAAGTACAAGACAGTCAAGCCACATTATATTCCAGCTGTAAGCAGCTACGAAGCCTGAAAGAGCGTAGAACATGCCAAACAGTGCAATACTGCATTTTCTGTTATTAAAGTGCTTTGTTATATAGTAAGTGAATGTAACACTGCTTAAACACAGCTTTAATATGATGATGGAATTCATTATTTCAATCATATATTTCTGAGGAAACAGCACTATAAACCAGTTAGATGGACTGGCAAGATAGTAAGCATATAGGGCTGTGAAGTTGGTTCCCATGCCGATATCCCAGCTGTATGTAAGACTTTCCCCATGTCTTAGCTTGTTCCACAGCTCAGAGAAAAATGGTGCATACTGATGATACATATCTGACCTTAAGTAGCAGTTGTTTCCAAAAGGATATATTTCCCGTGCTATATATAAGGCTGTCATTATGATAAGTGGGATTATAAAAGCAATGATATAAGTTATTCCACCACTTGGAATATTACTATTTGTTTTGTCAAAAAGACAGAAATGTTTCTTAGACTTTTTTGATAAATCAATAGAATTGTTGTTAAGCGAATCCAAAACGATACCCCCTGTTAGTTAATTAAATACATCAGTAAGGGACAGATATCCTTTTTCCCTTACATCTCATATATTACCAAAATATAAAAATACTGTAAATAATATTGATGAATTATTTATTGTTTTAGCTTGTATTATTTCTTATTATTATGTACAATGAATATGTATGCGAAGGAACCTTATATTTTTATAAGGAGTATACATGAACATAATTAAATTATACAACCAGTATAAAACATATATCAGGTGTTTTGCTTTAGCCATCATAGTTCTTGTAACAGGAGCGCTATATTATGGTATGCATGGCAGCGGTAAAGATAAAAGCGGGGCAGATAGGGCTTCTGTTAGTAGTGTGGATAGTGACTCTTTGGATGCTGCAGTCCTTAGAGGCACACAGGAAGATAAAGAACTGATATATGTTTATGTATATGGTGAAGTTAACAATCCTGGAGTGGTTGGATGTAAGAAGGATTCCAGAGTGTATGAGGTTGTAGAGTTATGTGGAGGCTATACAGAGGACGCCAATGAAAGCTGTATTAACCCTGTGCGTAAAGTATCTGATGGGGAAAAGATATATATTCCATATGTTGGAGAAGACTACAGCCAGGGGATTTATGATGATGATTCTTATAAGGTCTCACAGGAATATGCTGCATCGTCATATGGTGATTATGGAGCTTCACAGCAGAATACGCGCATCAATATCAACACAGCGGCTAAGGAGCAGTTAGTCACACTTCCAGGTATAGGAACATCAAGAGCAGAGGACATAATAAGTTACCGTAGTAAGAATGGCAGCTTTAAAAGTATAGAGGATATTAAGAAAGTGCCAGGTATTAAAGATGGCGCATTTGCAAAGATTAAAGATTATATATGTGTTTAAACAAGGAGTATTAACAGATATGGCTGGTAAGGTATTAGTTGTAGATGATGAAAAGATGATAGTTAAAGGCATAAAGTTCAGTCTTGTTCAGGATTATAGTGTTGTTGATTGTGCATATGATGGTGAAGAGGCACTGAATATGGCAAGGAACAACGATTATGACATTATCCTTTTAGATATTATGCTTCCAAAGATGAACGGCCTTGAAGTATGCCAGCAGATAAGGGAGTTCTCCAACGTACCTATTATTATGCTTACAGCTAAGGGTGATGATATGGATAAGATAATGGGTCTTGAATATGGCGCAGATGATTATATCACCAAGCCTTTTAATATTCTTGAGGTCAAGGCAAGGATGAAGGCTATCTTAAGAAGAAACAACAGTAACAGGGATAAAGAAACTGTTAAAAGCAATGTGCTTGTAGTAGGTGATATGAAGATAGATTGTGACAGCAGAAGTCTTTTTATCAAGGGAAAAGAGATATATCTTACAGCTAAGGAGTTTGACCTGCTTGAGCTGCTCGCTTTTAACCCTAACAGAGTATACAGCAGGGATGCGTTGTTAAAGACGGTATGGGGTGCAGATTATCCAGGAGATGGAAGAACAGTAGATGTCCATATAAGGCGTCTGCGTGAAAAGATAGAGGATAACTCAAGTGAGCCAAAGTATGTTCATACCAAGTGGGGAGTAGGTTATTATTTTAATGTTTAAACATATTGATATTGGAACACATAATAAGTCATTTAAATCAGGAAAGCTTTTGACTGGTATCCGCAGGTGCATTTTTAGTGCACGCTTCAGGATTATACTTATGATGTCAGTATTAGCAGTTATATCTGTTATTTCTGTAGTGCTGGCACTTAAATATTCTTATATAGAATCTCTTATTAACAAAAGAAAAGAGTACATCAGTAACGAAGCTGTGCTTATGTCGGCAGAGTTTACGGATTATTCTGACCTTTCAGATGCAAGAAAAGGTGGAATGTATGAGAATCTTATGAACTATTCTGCACTTAACCAGATGAGGATAAGAGTTGTAGACAGAAAGTACATGGTAAGCCTTGACACGTATGCTGTGGACAATGGCAAAACTATCATTAGTTCAAAGGTTATTGATGTATATGAGAGCTCTAAGGCGGCAGCGGATTATAACCATAAGTCGGGCAGTATAGAGGCGGTCTCACCGGTATATAACAGTGAGGGCACTGTTATTGCAGTGTTAGTTGTGAATTTTGATGTTTCAGATATCAGAGTTCTTGTAGGAGATGCTTTTGATGGGATTTATGTAGTGTTGTTTGTTGTTATCACATTTATAATAGTAAGTTCTATAGTGATATCGTATTTTTATATGAGACATTACAATAAAGCATTAAAGATAGTTGAAGCTGTTGATGTTGGTTATACGGACAAGAGGATTGAGATTAAGGGCTCAACAGAGCTTAGAAGCTTTGCTGCCCATTTTAACAGTATAATGGACAAGAATAACGAGCTTGATTCTTCAAGGTCAGAGTTTGTTTCAAACGTATCACATGAGCTTAAAACACCGATTACATCCATAAAGGTGTTAGCAGATTCGCTTAACACACAGGAAGATGTACCTGTTGAGGTGTATAAGGAGTTTATGCTTGATATTGTAAGTGAAATCGACAGGGAGAATAAGATTATTGAGGATTTGTTATGTATGGTAAGGCTTGACAGGGCTTCGTCGGCACTTAACATATCGTCTGTTAATATGAATGAGCTGCTTGAGCTTGTACTAAAGAGGTTAAAGCCGCTTGCAGCAAAGAAGAATATAGAGCTGTTGTTTGAAAGCTTCAGACCGGTTGTTGCACAGGTTGATGAGGTTAAGATTACCCAGGTAATATCTAATCTTGTTGAGAATGCCATAAAGTATAATAATGTCGATGGATGGGTACATGTTTCGCTTAATGCTGATCATCAGTTCTTTTATGTAAGGGTTGAAGATTCTGGAATAGGCATACCAAAGGACAGTCAGGGCAAGGTTTTTGACAGATTCTACAGGGTAGATAAGGCCAGATCAAGGGAAACAGGTGGAACCGGACTTGGTTTATCTATCGTCAGGAATATAATTCTTATGCATCATGGTACTATTAAGCTGTACAGTGAGGAAGGCATGGGAACAACATTTACATTCAGGATTCCTCTCAACTATGTAGAAGAGAATGAAAACTAGTAATATTCAGCAAGTTAACAGGCAGAATGGAGAAGTACGTGGTTAAAAAGTTCGTAGTAAGAATAATGTGTATATTAATATGCATCGGTATAACAATGTCTATGCCTGCATGTTCATCAGAGAGTAAGAATGAAAAGTATACAATATATTATACTAATAGCTCAAAGGATAAGATTATTGGGAGTACATGTATGCTTGATGTTTCTATGTCTGTTGAAGATAAGGTGAGAACGTTGCTTGATAACATGGGTGTACGTTCTTCAAGCAAGGATGAATATATCATAAAGCCAGATAATGTTAATCTTTTAGAATCCAGTGTTAAAGGTAAAACAGCATCTTTAAACTTTACAACAACATATAAGCAGATGCCATCACAGGTAGAACTTTTATATAGGGCAGCAGTTGTAAAGACACTGACCCAGTTAGATGGTATTTCGTATGTCCATTTTTATGTGGATGGCAAGGAAGCTTTATATGAAGATGGAAGTGTTATGGGTATGTTTAAGAGCTCTGACTTTACAAGCTCTGATAATGATATCAGGCAGATGGATTGGCGTAATGTACAGCTGTTTTATGCAGATGAGAGTGGAACAAGACTTGTTAAAGTAAAAGAAATGTTAGCTTACAATAAAAACATGCCTATAGAAAGAATGGTGGTACAGCGTCTTATAAGTGGTCCAACAACACAGGATACTTATTCAACACTTCCAGAGGCAGTAAAGCTGCTAGGAGTATCTGTTGTAGATAAAGTATGCTATGTTAATCTTAGTGAGGAGTTTGCAGATGAACTTGTAAATGTTGCATCAGAGGTTGAGATATATTCTATAGTGAATTCGCTCTGTTCGCTTGATAACATAGAATCGGTCAAGATATTTATCAATGGCGATTATTCAAGCACATTTAAAGATAATATCAGTCTTGACAGGTTTTATAAGTTTAATCAGTCGCTTGTTGAGTAAAACAGTATTAATATATTGTTATCTGCTCATATGACTTTGTGTGTTCCGGAAAGGAACGGAAAATATAGTATTGAGAAGGCCTTTGTTTATTGCGGCTATGATACAGCTTATAGCCGCATGTGTATCTTTTTGGTGTATGGGAACCGGGCAGCAGGATATGCGCTCAGTGGTTCTTGTTACATCATTTGCTGGAGTTTTGTTATATGGTATTCTTGCATTATATATAAGGTTATGCAGGATATCCGTCTTTTATTTTCTTGTTTTTATATTATATCCCATTACAACAATATCAATGATGTTAGCAGCTTATAGCCTGAACCAGAGTTATGGACGCGAGAGCTTTACAGGAACTGTTAAGAATATAGTTTATAAAGAAGATTATATGATGCTTTATATGAAGGATAACAGCCTGAATAAGCAGGGGATAATAGTGTATTCATATTATACAGATGATTATAATGCTGGTATCGATGATGAAATAAAGGTATCGGGAGAAGTCAGTATGTGGGAGAAAGCTCATAATCCCGGAAACTTTAACAGCCGTTTATATTATATATCATGTGGTTATCCATATAAATGTAATGCAGACAGGATAACGGTTATACATAGCGGTAAAGACAGCTTTAATGCATGGCTGTACAGTTTAAAGCAGCGGTTTAAGGCTGTATATAATACGGTTTATGATGAATATGATAACCAGCTTATGAATTCTATGGTGCTTGGTGATAAATATGAGCTTGAAGCAGATGTTAAAGATATGTATCAGAAAAGTGGTGTGTCACATCTTCTTGCCATAAGCGGGCTGCATATATCAATAGCGGGTATGAGTGTATATAATATGCTCAGAAAAAGGCTGAATCAGAAGATATCGGCACTCGCAGGAATATTGGTTATATTATCTTATCTGATATTTACAGGAGAATCAGTATCGGCAGCAAGGGCGGTATGTATGCTTGTTATGGCGATAATAGCAGATGTAAGGGCAAGAACCTATGATATGCTGACGGCACTTTCCATGGCATCTGTTATGCAGATAATGGACAATCCATATATAATATGTAATACGTCATATATTATGTCTTTTCTTGCAATGCTTGGTATAGCACTGGTGCTTCCGGTTATATCATCAGCAGATAAGACACTTGTATTCATAAAAAAGAAAAATAGAAAAAATAGGACATTAAAGGATGAAGTTATATATCTTTTATGTGATTCATTAAGTGGCTGTATTGCTATACAGCTTATGCTGCTGCCGGCATTGTTATATGTATCTTATGAGACTTCATTTATAAGTGTTATATTAAACCTGATTGTCATACCGCTTATGCCGGTTGTGATGATAAGTGGTATAGTCTCTGGATTAGCAGGACTTGTGTCGATAAAATGTGCATGGTTTATGGCAGGAGCAGCCCACTATGTGCTTAAGCTTTATGACATATTGTGTAAAGCATGTGCAGATATACAGGCAGGAACATACGTCACAGGAAGACCACAGGTATGGCAGATGATTCTTTATATGTTTATTTTAGCTGTATGGATATCAGCTGATTCTGAATATGTGAAATATTGTGCCACATATCATATAAGTAATGTACATGATATATGGCGAAAAGTAAGTAATGCGGGGAATTTATATGTCTCAGGCAGGAGTTTGCGTAATATATATAGAAATTCATGTAATATAAGCCATAATATTAAGAGTGTTATTCTAATTGTGCTTTTAATACTGGCTGCTGTCAATATGAGATATGTTCATCCCAAGGGACTTTATATTATGATGCTTGATGTAGGTCAGGGTGATTGCATATATATGCGTGATGAAAATGGTATCAGTTATCTGTTCGATGGTGGAAGCACGGATGTTAAACAGGCAGGAAAGTACAGGATATATAAAACTCTGCGTTATATGGGTATACGGAGGATAGATTATGCTGTGATAAGTCATGGTGATGCTGACCATGTGAATGGTATTAAAGAACTTATAGATATGAGTGGTGCTTCATTTACTGTGGGTGAAGTTGTCATGCCTGATATAAAAGATAAGGATAGTGAAGAATCATATGCTGGCATGATAGAATATGCGCATAAAGCAGGCATTAATATCAGCTATAAGAAGGCTGGGGATGTACTTGTATGTGATAACAGCACGGCATTTAAGATAACTTGTATGCATCCGTGTGAATCTTACGATTATGAGGATGCTAATGACTATTCGGCGGTTTATATGATAGAGTATAAAGACTTTTCCATGCTAATGATGGGAGATGCAGGCAAGAAGGCTGAGAAATGTATGATGAATGACTGGAAACAGCATAAAGAGCTTAAAGTTTTTGCACTTAAAGCAGGACATCATGGTTCAAGGTATTCATGCAGTGAAGCTTTTCTTGAGAGTATTGATCCTGCGATAGCGCTTATATCCTGTGGTAAGGATAACAGATATAAGCATCCTCATAAAGAGATGCTGACAAGGCTTCATAATATGGATATTAAGCCATACCGGACAGATGAAGACGATGCCATAATGATAAATGTCAGTGCTGATAAAATAAAAGTACAGGTTTACAATGACAGCAGATAAATGGTACAATGTTAGCTATGAAAACTTTGAATGAACATATTAAAAAAGGCGAATATCAGAAGGTATATCTTATATATGGTGAGGAAGAATATCTGAAAAACCAGTACCGTGACAGAATGAAGGCGGCTATTATCGGGGATGACACTATTAATTACAGCTATTTTGAAGGAGATAGCACGAAAGCAGAGGATGTTATTTCAATGTGCGAAACTATGCCGTTTTTCAGTGATAGAAGACTTGTTATAGTTAGTGACAGCTCTTTTTTTAAAAATGCAAATGACAAGCTGGCTGATTATATAAAGAAGCTTCCTGATTATATTGTTCTGATTTTCGTAGAGAAAAATGTTGATAAAAGAAATAAGGTATATAAGGCGGTAAGCAGCTGTGGTTATGTGACCGAGATGAAATATCAGACACCAGCAATGCTTAAAAAGTGGATAGCCGGAATGTTGTCAAAGGAACATTATAAGGTGACGGAGGCGGCCTGTGACCTTATTCTTGAAAAGACAGGTGCTAACATGGAGCTTATAAGAAATGAGGTCAATAAGCTTATAAGCTACTGTGCTGGCCGTGATGCAGTTATGCCACAGGATGTGGAGGCTGTGTGTTCTACGCAGACGACGAGCAGGATATTTGAGATGATAGAAGCGGTTGCTGGGAAAAACAGAGATAAGGCACTTACTCTGTATTATGATCTTCTTGAACTTAAAGAGTCACCTATGCTTATTTTGTATCTGATAGTCAGACAGTTCAACGGAATATTACAGGCCAAGGATTACGCAGCATCAGGAATGTCATCAAGGGAAGTGGCTTCTTATATGAAGATACAGCCGTTTATAGCAGGAAAGTATCTTGCACAGTCGAAGTATTTTACGGCAGATAAGATAAAAGAAATATTAAGGGAATGTGCAGATGTTGAAGAACGCATCAAGCAGGGAAGACTTCAGGAAAAGCTTGGCGTGGAAATGATTATAATAAAATATTCAGTATAGTATACATAAGATAAAAAGATTTGTTTTATAGCTTACAACAGGAAAAAAGGACAGATGCGAGGGTATGCATCTGTCCTTAAATAATATCCTGTGATAATTAAGCTAAAGTGTTAACAGCTTTAGTAATGCGAGATACTTTTCTAGCAGCTGTGTTCTTGTGGAATATTCCCTTAGAAGTAGCCTTAGAAATCTCAGCTATAGCAACAGGAAGAGCAGCTTCAGCAGCAGCCTTGTCACCAGCAGCAACAGCAGCGTCTACCTTCTTTACATATGTCTTAACTCTAGACTTAATTGCCTTGTTTCTCTCAGCTCTTACCTGATTAGTTATTACTCTCTTCTTAGCAGATTTAATGTTAGCCAATCCGTACACCTCCAAATTTTAATAAAATTCATAGTTAAATGTTTCGCATTAAAGCCGGACACGGACGTTCTAATGTAAACATACTCATATATCTTATAGTAGAAAATGTAATATGTCAACTATAAATTTATAAAAATGTTTGTGAAATGATTCATTCCGAATAAAATATTCAATTTTACATACTATATGTCTGACAGGATGATGGATAAAAAGATGAAAGAGAGAGGAAATGTGCATGGAATATGATATGGCAAGAACGGACCTTGCAGTTGAACTTAATGAAAGCATTTCAAAGAAAAGCGGCAGCTTAAAGGGGATAATAGTGAACGAATCCACTGATAGCGATGCAGCAATCAAGGTAACAGAGATAAAGATTACAAATAAAAGAGCAGCAGAAGCTATAGGCAGGCCACAGGGTTCATATATAACTATAGAGGCCAGAAATATTAGTAAGGCAGGTGAGTCTTACAGGAAAAAGATAGTAGATATATTGCTTGATTATATAAGGAAACTGCTAGAAAGTAATATAGAAAAACAGGCTGATGCTAATACAACGCTTCTTGTTGCAGGACTTGGCAACAGATGTATAACATCTGATTCACTTGGCCCACTTGTTGTGGATGGGCTGGAGGTTGATTATCATATTCAGACAGGGCAGGGAAGAGATGGTGGAATGTGCGCAGTTATTCCGGGGGTCATGGCAGATACCGGACTTGAAACAGCAGATATAATAAGAGGCATAGCAAAACAGGTAAAACCATCAGCGGTTATAGCCATAGATGCTCTTGCTGCAAGGAATATATCAAGGCTGAACACTACAATACAGTTATCTGACAGAGGGATTAATCCTGGTTCAGGAGTGGGAAACCACAGAGTAGGGATCAATAAGGATAATATAGGAGTTCCTGTGCTTGCACTTGGTGTACCGACTGTTATAGATGCATTTACCATAGCAGTAGATCTTGTAAGTCCGTTACTAAAAAACTGCACGAAAGAGGAAAGGGAAGAATTCTTATCAAGGATATATATGGAAGGTATAAGCGATATGTATGTGACACCTAAGGCTATAGACACAGATGTACAGAATATAAGTGGAGTTATATCAGAAGCATTGAATCAGGTGCTGCATATTTAAAAGAATATATAAATATTTTATAAGAATGTAATATTATTACTTTTTGTTAATACAATTAAATAACAGGAGATTGGAGGGGCTATGAAGAGAGGGTACAGGCTGTTATATATGATAGCTGGCGTAATGATATTATTATCTGCAGTATTTTTTGAAAAAAATATAGGACTTGCCTCCTTCATGGAGGATGTGTTTATCAGTGGATGTGTGAATATGACTATGCCGGGAGCAACATGTTATATGAATCCGCAGAAGCTTCTTAAGTGCACGGTGTTTGATGAACTTATGAAGACAACTGTTCCTGTAAGTGCCATGCTTCCAGGAAATAACGATGACTATATTATGCTTGCTGATAATGCGTGTGACTATGAAAATATATATGAAACCAGTGATAAAGCAGAAGAGACTTCTAAGAAAGAAAGCGTACCTGTTAAAGATACAGATGAAGTAACAACGCCTGCTTTGGGCGAGGCTGATACAGGTTCTGATACGGATACTGCAGTACAGAATGTGATTCAAAGAAAGGAAATAACAGGAACGGTTTA
>OGWT01000995.1_pt1 | contig 22508 bp, 21 predicted proteins | sample 1576101 | NCBI WGS metagenome assembly OGWT01 (sample SAMEA3541481, study PRJEB24748) | human gut metagenome | biome: human gut; feature: human-associated habitat; material: faeces | place: China | collected 2012 | reverse complement strand
GAAAGGATATTTCCTCCTTTCAGGCTCTGATGATTTCAACTGCAAGCCGTGTAGGTACTGGCAACATTGCAGGCGTTGCAACAGCTGTGGCTGCATCAACGGCAATCGGCGGCTACGGAGCAATTTTCTGGATGTGGCTTCTGGCACTTATCGGTGCCGCTTCTGCTTTCATAGAAAGCACACTTGCTCAGCTTTACAAGCATAAAAACGGCGATGAATTTGTAGGCGGTCCTGCATACTATATTCAGAAAGGACTTAAAAGCCGCAAACTTGGAATCGTTTTTTCAGTCCTATTAATAGCCTGTTTTGCATACGGATTCAACGCTCTTCAGTCATTTAATGCAGGCTCAGCGCTGAAATATTATATTCCCAACTATGAAAGTTCAATCTGGCCTTTTGTTGTAGGTGCAATCCTCGCCCTGCTTACAGCTCTTACAATTTTCGGCGGCGTTCATCGCATCAGCGGTCTTGTTTCGGCGGTAGTTCCGATTATGGCTTTCATCTATATTGGTCTTGGTCTTTATATCACCTTTACAAACCTTGATGCAGTTCCCGATATGTTCGCTAAAATCTTCAAGCAGGCTTTTGACTACAAAGCTGTTTTCGGAGGATTTGCCGGTTCCTGTGTAATGCAGGGAATAAAACGTGGTCTTTATTCAAACGAAGCCGGCATGGGTTCCGCCCCCAACGCCGCTGCTGCTGCGGAAGTTTCACATCCCGTAAAACAGGGTCTTGTACAGATGCTTTCAGTATTCATTGATACAATCCTCATCTGCTCTACAACAGCATTTATGCTTCTTCTCTCAGGAGTTCCCATTGACGAAAACTTAAAAGGCATGGATTTCGTTCAGGCCGCCGTTTACAATCAGGTAGGCTCATTCGGTCCCCTGTTTATAACAATATCCATTTTCCTCTTTGCGTTCAGCTCTCTTGTAGGAAACTATTATTATACTGAATCAAACTTTAAATTTATAAAAGAATCCAAAAAAGGTCTCTTTGTTTTCAGATGCACCTGCATCATCGCAATCTTTGCAGGAGCTCTTCTCGATTTCACAACAGTCTGGACCGTTGCAGATATTCTCATGGGACTTATGGCAATAGTGAATCTCATCGCCATTGTTCTGCTGGGTCGCAAAGCCATTGCAGCTCTCAAAGATTATCAGAAGCAGCGCAAAGACGGAAAAGAACCGGTTTTCATTGCAGAAAACACAAATGTCGGAGATCCGGAAGTCTGGAACAAAGAACACGCCAAAAAGTGGGAAAATTAAACTATATCAAAAAGCGGCTTTTGCCGCTTTTTATTTTGACCTTTGTCATCATACAAAACATTGACATTAATAATTATGAGTCTATAATTATTTTCAGATAATACGTCACTGGAAGGTGATTTTAATTGCTTACAAAAATTAAAGCTTTTATCTCAAAGGAAGCTGTACTTTGCATTTCGGCGGTTCTTACAATAATTTCCGCCTTCTTTGTGCCGCCATCAGCGGAATATTTCAGCTACATAGACTGGCGTGTACTCTGTCTCTTATTCTGCCTTATGGCAGTTACATCAGGACTTGAAAGCTGCGGATTTTTCTCAAGGACAGCTTGTCTCCTTGTTAAAAAAGCTCCGAATCTGAGAGTCCTCTCTCTGTTCCTTGTGCTGCTTCCGTTTTTCTCATCCATGATTGTAACAAACGACGTAGCTCTTATTATTTTTGTTCCCCTTGCAATCATGATAGCAGGAAACGTCACAACTCCCGCCAATACCATAAAATTAGTCGTTCTCCAAACTGCCGCCGCAAACCTCGGCAGCATGGCAATGCCCTTGGGAAATCCCCAGAATCTTTTCCTTTATACTAACTATTCCCTTTCTCCCCTTGACTTTTTTAAGGTGGTACTTCCAATAGCTTTCATAAGCCTTATTTTAATTTGTCTTTCGGTACTGCTTATAGGAAACCGAACCACTCAAATCGAACTTCCCACAGGAGCTCCCGCTACTGATAAAAAACGTCAGTATCTGTTTTTCGGACTTCTGATTTTATCACTCCTCTCTGTTTTCAGAGTGATAAACTATTTTGTTCTTCTTGGAATTACAGTTGTACTCCTCCTTATTTTCGCAAGGGATATTTTCAAAAAAATTGATTACTGTCTGCTTCTTACTTTCGTTTGCTTTTTCATATTTGCAAAGAATATGGGACACATTGAAATTGTACGCTCATTCTGCGAAGAGCTTATGGTAAAATATCCTCTTATTACACCTATTGCCGCAAGTCAGGTCATAAGCAATGTTCCTGCCGCTGTGCTCCTTGCACCGTTTACTGATAACTCTGCCGCTCTTCTTGCAGGCACCAACATCGGCGGTCTCGGAACACCTGTCGCCTCCCTTGCAAGTCTTATCTCTCTTAAGCTCTACATGAAATCTGAAAATGCAGATTCAAAAAAATATCTGCTTTTCTTCACCGCAGTAAATGTAGTTTTTCTTATAATTCTTGTTCTTTTCGCAGAAGTCGTAATGGGCGGTTATTGATATTTTTATATTATTGTGCTAAAATTTAAATAATACATGGGGAGCTTGCGCAGGCAGGCTGAGAGGAAGCGGCGCTTCGACCCTTTGACCTGATTTGGATAATGCCAACGCAGGGAAGGTTTCTTTTCTTGATTTTCGGGGGAAGCATCTGCCGCAGATGTTTCCCCTTTTGTATTTTGGAGGTCATTATGTTAAAAAAAGAAAACCTTTTGCTCTATGCAATTACTGATTCATCTGCTTTAGGAGCATTTACCCTTGAAGAAAAAACAGAACTTGCATTAAAGGGCGGAGCGACAATGATTCAGCTTCGTGAAAAAAACGCAGATCCTGAAACTTTTTTGCAGGATGCAATAAGAATCAAAGAAATTTGCCACAGATATTCTGCGCCCCTCATTATAAATGACAATCCGAAAATTGCATTAAAAGCCGGAGCCGACGGAGTACATCTCGGTCAGGGAGACATGAACATTGCCGAGGCTAAAAAAATGCTTGGAGATAATATGATTATCGGCATCACCGCAAGAACCCCCGAACAGGCTGCCGAAGCAGAGAAAAACGGAGCTGATTATCTCGGCTCAGGCGCTGTTTTCGGCACCTCCACAAAAGCGGATGCAAAGCCCATGTCAAAGGAAACTCTTAAAAAAATCTGTGAAACTGTAAAAATTCCCGTTGTTGCCATAGGAGGCATAAACGAAACAAATGCCCCTCAGCTTAAAGGTACAGGAATAGCAGGACTTGCAGTTGTCTCTGCAATATATTCTTCCGACGAGCCTGAAAAAGCGGCCAATGAACTTAAAAAAATTGCCTTGGGAGTGACTGGAAATGAAGCTTAAAGGCGCAATTTTTGACGTTGACGGAACTCTTTTTGACTCCATGGGAATGTGGGCAACTGCCGCAAGCAGATATTTAAAATCTCAGGGCATTACTCCTCCGGAGGGCATTGACAGCAAATTTATTACACTGAGTCTTGCTGAAGGGTCAAAGCTTATAAAAAATGAATTTATGCCCCACCTTACATGGGAACAGATAGCACAGGGAATAAATGATTTAATTGAGGATTTCTATTTTAATTTACATGAAACCAAGCCCGGTGTACCTGAGCTTTTAAAGGCGCTCAGCGATGCAGGTGTTTCAATGTGTATAGCTACGGCGACGGATAAATATTTAGTCGAAAAAGCTCTCGACAACTGCGGAATACTGAAATACTTCGGAGAAATATTCACCTGTCCAGATTTAGGTGTAGGCAAGGATACGCCCCACATCTACCGTACAGCTTTGGCTTTCTTGGGAACAGAAAGAGAAAACACCCTTATTTTTGAGGATTCTTATTTTGCCACAAAAACCGCTTATAACGACGGCTTCATGATTGCCGCCGTAGAAGATAAATGGGCAATGAAACACAAAGATGAAATAAAGGCAATTTCAAAATATTACATAACTTCTTATGACGAATGGAGGAAAAACAATCTATGAAAACCGTACTTTCAATTGCAGGCTCTGATTGCAGCGGCGGCGCCGGTATTCAGGCAGATATTAAAACCATTACCGCACACAAACTTTATGCTATGAGTGTTATAACAGCTATGACAGCTCAGAACACCACAGGCGTTTACGGCGTACAGGAAGCAACTCCGGAATTTGTGGCTCAGCAGATTGACTGTGTATTCAATGACATACGTCCCGACGCTGTTAAAATCGGTATGGTGTCAAATGCTGAAATCATTAAGATAATTGCCGCAAAGCTCAAAGAATATAAAGCGGAGAACATTGTAGTTGACCCCGTTATGGTCTCCACAAGCGGGAGTGTGCTTTTAAATGAAAACGCTATGGATGCCCTTAAAAACGAGCTTCTCCCCTTAGGTACGGTTATAACTCCCAATCTTCATGAAGCAGTAGCTCTTTGCGGATATGAAATTAAAAACAGCGAAGATATGCTCAAAGCCGCAAAGGATATTTCCGAAAACATCAGCGGTGCAGTGCTCATTAAAGGCGGTCATCTTGAAGACACCGCAGATGATCTCCTTTATGAAAACAACTGGGCGACATGGTTTAAAGCAGAAAGAGTGGACAACCCCAACACCCACGGAACAGGATGCACTCTCTCTTCTGCCATAGCCTGTGGACTTGCAAGAGGTTTTTCCGTTGAGGAAAGCGTAAGTTGTGCTAAAAGTTATATAACAGGCGCATTAAAAGCAGGCCTTGATTTAGGAAAGGGTAGTGGACCTCTTAACCATATGTACATTCTCTGATTTTTATTGATTTTATAGGCGAAAACTACATTATAGCTTCCCATAAGTGTTTATAAAAAATCTTTAAAAACAGCTCAAAATGAAAGTTTTCGCCATAAAATCTTCTATGCTCTTACGCAACATAAAATCTATCATTTCATTATCAATCGTACAAACTTAAAGCTGTGTTTTTTTCTTCATCAAAACAACCCACATAAAACTTTTGCCAAATACATCTGGATTATCTGATTCTTTCATTTCTCTGAATTCTTGAATATCAAAATAAGTGTTTAATATAGCTTTTAATTTATTTTCTGAGAAACCCAAGCCGCCGTGCATGGAACGGTCTCGATATACATCATAATCAGTTACATCTGCACCGCCCTCCAGATTAAAGCAGGTCATCAGAAAATATCCATCATTTTTTAACAAAGTTTTAACCTTAGTAAGATATTCTTCTCTTCTATGTGGTTTGATATGATGAAAACATCCACTGTCAAGAATCAGATCAAAGCTGTTTGATTTAGCTTCAAAATCAAACAGGGATTTCTTTTCAAAATAAGGTTTATTTAATATGTTTTGTGACATTTCCTTTGCCCATGCTATGGATTCTTTTGAAATATCGATTCCAAAAGAATCGAATCCCTGTTCAGCTAAATAAAATGTATTTCTGCCATTTCCACACCCGATATCCAATGATTTTCCTTTGCGAAATATACCCTCATTACAATATAAGATAAGATCTTCATCGGGAATATTCTTAAAAAACGGAACAGGACGTGTCCTTTTAGCATAAAAGTTATCCCACCATTCCCCGTCTCTTCTTTCAAGTAACTCGTCAAGCATTACTAAAACATCACTTGTAGAAGTAATAATCTCCTTATTTTCAATGAAATCCATATTGACCCCTCTTTCAGAAACTGTGATTTATTAGTTTTAGTTTTATTTATACCATTTATTAATTTTTCAACATATATACATTATAAAATATTTACTACGATAATTCTACTCTTTATTAATTATCATATTTTCTTATAATCTACCAGTAAAGTTTTGTATAGTCAGCAAAAATTTGAGCATCAAAACATCAAAAGATTACTATTTTTTCAAGCACTTTCAAAATTTATATAAACTGTTTTTATTGACTAATTTGCAGTGATGTGCTATTATTCTTAGCAGAGTGAGCAGAAAAGTCTCACGAAGGGGTACACCACCGCGGGTGTAATTCTTCGTGGGGCTTTTCTGCTTTTTTAATGCTTTTATCGGAGGTGTTACAAAGTGGAGATGATTAAAATAACTCTCAGCGGAGAGGAAAAAGATATACCGTCAGGTACTTCCATACTTGCGCTTACCGAAACTCTCGGTCTAAAAAAAGAGCGTATAGCGGCGGAACTTAACGGAGAAATTATACCCAAGGCAAGCTATGAGAGCACAATTCTCTCTGACGGAGACAGTCTCGAAATAGTAAACTTTGTGGGCGGAGGCTGATTTATTAAATGAAAATCACCTTAAATGGCAAACCATTTGAAACTCAGGAGAACAGTGTATTTAAACTTCGAAAATCTCTGGGGTTTACTGAAAATAAAACCGTTACAATAAAAAACGGATTTGCTTTAAGTGAAGATTCCCCTATCAAAAACGGTGACAATGTATTCTTTATCGAAAAGGATGTACTCCCCGACCGTGATTCCCTTGACGTTATGATGAAAGCAAGGCTTACTCCGGGAGTGTACGAAAAAATAAAGAATGCAAAAGTTGCTGTTGCGGGTCTTGGCGGTCTCGGTTCCTCCATAGCAGAAGCTTTGGCACGCACAGGAGTCGGACATCTTCATCTTATTGATTTTGACACAGTAGAACCGAGCAACCTCAACCGTCAGCGGTACAGGATTTGTCATCTGGGAATGGCTAAATCGGAAGCAACCGCTTTGCAGATAAAGGAATATAATCCTTTTATTAAAGTAAAGGCTGAACAAGTACGCATTACCGCCGAAAATGCAGCGGAGATTTTCGCAGAAGATGACATCATCTGTGAAGCCTTTGACTCACCGGAAGCAAAGGCGGAAATGATAAACACCATTCTCGAAAAATGCCCTCGTAAAAAAATAGTGGCAGCATCTGGCATGGCGGGACTTGAAAGCTCAAACACAATAGTTACAAAACGCATTATGAAAAACTTTTACCTTTGCGGCGACGGAGTTTCTGCTGCTGAAGAGGGACGAGGTCTTATGGCGCCGAGAGTAGATATCTGCGCCGGACATCAGGCAAATATGGTTCTGCGGCTTATTACAGGCTGCGAAGAACCTTAATCCAAATATAAGGAGTAAAAGAAAATGGACACTTTCAAACTCGGATCACATGAATTTACATCAAGATTTATTTTAGGCTCGGGAAAATATTCTCTTAACCTTATTAAAGCTGCCGTTGAAGAGGCAGGAGCTCAGATTATCACACTGGCTCTGAGAAGAGCAAACCTCGGTGGAGCAGAAAACATTCTCGACTACATCCCTGAGGGAGTTACACTTCTCCCCAACACATCAGGTGCAAGAAACGCTGATGAGGCTGTAAGAATTGCACGCCTTGCAAGAGAAATCGGATGCGGCGATTTTGTAAAAATCGAAGTTATCCACGATTCAAAATATCTTCTTCCCGATAACTATGAGACAATTAAGGCAACTGAAATCCTTGCAAAAGAGGGATTTGTAGTTATGCCATATATGTATCCCGACCTTAACGCTGCAAGAGATCTTGCAAATGCCGGTGCAGCCTGCATTATGCCCCTTGGTTCACCTATCGGCTCAAACAAGGGTCTTTGCACAAAGGATTTCATCCAGATACTTATTGACGAAATCGACCTTCCCGTTATTGTTGACGCAGGCATCGGCCGTCCCTCACAGGCATGCGAGGCAATGGAAATGGGTGCTGCCGCAGTTATGGCAAACACCGCAATCGCAACAGCGGGCGACATTCCCGCAATGGCAAAGGCATTTAAGCAGGCTATTGAAGCAGGACGCAGCGCATATCTTTCAGGTCTCGGAAGAGTTCTTGACAAAGGCGGCAGTGCTTCCTCTCCCCTTACAGGATTCTTGCAGGACTAATTCTCTAAAGGCAAAGAAAAACAGAAAGGCAGCGAATTTTATATTATGAGAGAACTTATTGACCATATGAAATATCTGGAGGGAATGGAACAGCTTGACTCCGACATTCTCGACAGAGTTATTTCAGCAATGAACAGCTACGACTACAATAAATATACCGCTGAAGATGTAAAGCGTGCCCTCAGAAATGACCAGTGCTCACCTGAGGACTTTGCAGCGCTTCTTTCACCTGCCGCAGCGCCTTTCCTTGAAGAAATGGCACAGCGTGCACAGCAGGAGACAAGAAAGCACTTCGGCAACACAATTTATATGTTCACTCCCCTCTACATTGCAAACTACTGTGAAAACTACTGCATATACTGCGGCTTTAACTGCCACAATAAAATCCACCGTGCAAAGCTCAATGCAGAAGAGATTGAAAAAGAGATGAAGACGATTGCCGATACAGGTCTTCAGGAAATCCTTATTCTCACCGGTGAAAGCCCCAAAATGTCAGACGTTCAGTACATAGGTGAAGCCTGCAAAATTGCAAGAAAGTATTTTAAAGTTGTAGGTCTTGAAGTCTATCCCATGAACTCTGACCAGTACGCTTATCTTCACTCATGCGGCGCAGACTTTGTAACGGTTTTCCAGGAGACATATAACTCCGACAAATATGCAACTCTTCACCTTGGCGGAAACAAAAGAATTTTCCCCTATCGTTTCTTCGCTCAGGAAAGAGCCATTAAAGGCGGCATCAGAGGCGTCGGATTTGCGGCTCTCTTAGGACTCGATGATTTCAGAAAGGATGCCTTTGCAACAGGTATGCACGCATATCTTTTACAGAGAAAATATCCTCATGCTGAAATTGCTTTCTCCTGCCCCCGTCTTCGTCCCATTATCAATAACGACAAGATAAATCCCAAGGACGTACACGAGCCTCAGCTTCTTCAGATTATCTGCGCTTACAGAATTTTTATGCCCTTTGCTTCAATCACTATTTCAAGCCGTGAAAATGCAAATTTCCGCAACAACATAATCAAAATTGCCGCAACAAAGATTTCCGCAGGCGTTGACGTTGGCATCGGCGGACATTCAGGCGAAGCCAAAGGTGACGAGCAGTTTGAGATCGATGACGGACGTACAGTAAGCGAGATTTATCAGGCTATTAAAGATGCAGGTCTCCAGCCTGTTATGAGCGACTACATCTATGTTTGATATAATATCGGTCACAAACAGAAAGCTTTGCAAAGAGGATTTTTTACTGCGAATTGAGAAATTAGCAAGTTCCGGAGTATCTAAAATAATACTCAGGGAAAAGGATTTATCCCCCAATGAATATCTGAAACTTGCTAAGGAATGCCGCAGAATCTGTGAAAACACCTCTGCCGAACTTATAGTGCACACTTTCTTCCATGAGCTTTTTGAGGCAGGCTTTGACAAAATCCATATGCCTCTCCCCCTTTTGGAAGAGAACCCGCAAATCAGACAAAAGGCACAGCTTTTAGGAGTTTCGATTCACTCTAAAGAGCAGGCTGAAAAGGCGCTGGCTTTAGGAGCTGATTACCTTACGGCAGGACATATTTTTGCAACTGACTGCAAAAAGGGAGTGCCGCCGAGAGGTCTTGATTTCTTAAAAGAAATCTGTGACCTTTCCCCTGTACCCGTTTATGCAATAGGCGGAATAAACAGTGAAAATGCGCCCCTTGCTGCCGAAAAGGGAGCTAAGGGTGTGTGCATAATGTCAGGACTTATGGAATGTGAAAATCCTTATGAATATGTAAAGAATTTTAAAAACACAAAATAAAATGCAGCCTGTAACGGAGCGTTAATACCGTTACAGGCTGTTTTGCTGTCAACATTAAATGTAATTTTAAGCTTATTTAAAACTCACGTTTTTCATAAAACTTAATGGATATCAGAGCCGATATTGCCACGAGAATAACGGAAATCGGGAAGGCAATGAGCCCTGCGCTTAAATTTTCCATAGGAATTGGCTCTGTTGTGGGGGTAAAAAATCCTGATGCATTTTCGGCAAGACCGCCGCCGATTGACGAAATGGCGACAATGGAAACAAGGTACCAGATTCTTCCTTTTTCAACACCCAATTTAAATATGGGCGGAAATGCTATGGCTGTATAAATAAATCCAAAGGATGCAGCTATAACGGCAATTGAAAAGTAAAACTCCAGATCCCAGTTACCTGCATTGACAATTAAGCTTATAACAAAATATAAAGCGGCAGCGACAATATTTCCCGCCATTGACAGCACATATTTGCTGAGAACCATATCACTCCTCTTATAAGGCAGAGCTATACTGAATACATCCCAGCGGCTTCTTTCGTCAAAGGACATAATTGTCATGGGGAACATGGACATAAGAAGCGACGCAAAGAAAGCAAAGAAAAGTGTTCCTGTATTTTGACCGAAAACCGATATTGCTATAAACACAATGGGAGAAATAAGAAGATATCTGCACTGCTTAGCTGCTACATATAAGTCTTTTATAAGTATGCCTTTCATCTTTCACCCGCTCCTTTTACCATAAATACTATTATCTCTTCAAGAGTTGCGCTTTCTGTCTTAATTCCCGAAGCCTTTTCTCTGTCAACAAGCGCCTGAACCGAATATCCGTTTTTACGCACTCCCACGGCTGCATCCTTTATAAATTCAAACTCAGCTTCAGAACAGTTGACAAGACCGTATCGCTCTGTAAGAGCATCCTTTTCGTCCACAAACACAAGCTTTCCCTCATGGATAAAGGCTATATAGTCGCAGAGCTTTTCCAGGTCGCTTAAAATATGTGAGGACATAAGCACTGAATGATCTTCCGCTCTTGTGTAATCATAGAGAATATCCACAATCTCATCACGTACTATTGGGTCAAGTCCTCCTGTGGGCTCGTCAAGAATAAGAAGCTTTGCCTTATGGGAAAGGGCAACTGCCATGGAGAGCTTCATTCTCATTCCCCTTGAGTAGTCCTTAAAGGCTCTGTCCAAAGGAAGTGAAAATTTATCTATATAACCAAAGAACTCGTTTTCGTCCCAGTTTTCATAGGTGTTCTTCATTATGGAGTTTACCTGCTTTACATTGATGCCGTCGGGGAAATAGGACTGATCAAGTACAACTCCTATATCCTGCTTTGCCTTTAAGAGCTCGGCATTTCCCTCTGCTCCCAAAACAGAAATTGTACCGTCGTATTTTATCATTCCCAGAATTGCTTTTATAAGGGTACTTTTTCCTGCTCCGTTTTCGCCTATAAGTCCCATAATGCATCCGCTGGGAAGAGTAAAATTTATATTATCAAGAGTAAAGCCTTTATATTTCTTTGTTACATTTTTAATCTCAAGTGCGTTCAAAATATTATTCCTCCTTTGAAATAATACTCAGCATTTCTAAAAGTTCTTCTCTTTGTATTCCTGCCAAAGCCGCCGTTTCGCATATCTCCTGCATAAGAGTTTCTATTTTTCTCAAATACTCTTCTCGTATAAGTTCATTATTGCGCTCAGCTACAAAGCAGCCCTTGGCCGCTACCGTATAAATAAAGCCCTCTCTTTCAAGCTCATCGTAAGCCCTTTTGGTGGTTATAACGCTTATACGCAAATCCTTTGCAAGAGCTCTTATGGACGGAAGAGGCTCCCCCGCCTTAAGTTCACCTGAAACGATAAGTCCTTTTATCTGAGTATATATCTGGTCATAAATAGGTTTTCCTCCGGAATTGCTTATAATTATGTTAATAGCTATCACTCCCTCGGCAGGCTAAGCCTGCACGTAATCTGCGCACTTTAGTTTTATGTAAATCATTCTTTTGCGCCCGCAACCAAGCATGATTTAATATAAACTTTGCTGACAAAGTTTATTATTTGCGCTTTTAATTTCCATGTACATGCAGCTGACAGCTACCGGTTCGCTGTTCAACTGTTAATATACAGTATATACAGTAACAACAGTGTTGTCAACACCTTTTAAAAACTTTTTCCTGTTAAATTTCTCCTTTACAAAACAAAACATAAAAGCAGAAAACTCCTTTGCCTTATTACTTATTATACATATAAAATGAAAAGATATACGTCTAAAAAAGTCGATATATAAAAAATTCTAAAAAACCATATCAATATTTGTATATGTTATCAGTGAATTTTTTGTAGAAAAATGATTGAAACCATATAGATTGTGTGATAAAATATTTGTTTAGAAAATACGGACAAGCTCCGTTTTGTACCGTTTTTCGCATACGAGAAATTTTGCACCCATGTATTTAGCTGAGCGCAAAATTTTTTTATGCATTTTTAAGTTGTAACAATTATTTATGTTCTGAAAGGAAAGGTGAAGACTGTGGAAGCTTATTTGGTTCTTGAAGACGGCTCTGTTTATCCGGGTACACCGAGAGGTGCGTTCCGTGAGGCCGCCTGCGAAATTGTTTTTAACACCTCCATGTCCGGCTACATTGAGATTTTAAGCGACCCCGCTAATATCGGAAAAGGTGTAGTAATGACATACCCCTTAATCGGAAATTACGGTGTATGCCGTGAGGATTTTGAATCTGACAGACTTCATCTCCAGGCTCTTATTGTACATGAGCTCTGCGATATTCCGTCAAATTTCAGAAGCGAGGCTACTCTCGAAGAAATTCTCAAAGAATACAACATCCCCTGCCTTGCCGATGTTGACACAAGAAGCGTTGTTCAGAAGCTTTGCGAAAAAGGTTCAATGAAAGGCATTGTCACAGACGATATTTCAGATATGAGCCGCCTTATGAAAGCTATGTCCGCTTTTAGCTGTGACTGCAAAGCAGGTACAAAGGAAGTTTATACTGCCGGCGACAATAACACCGGTGCAAAAATTGCATTTATCGACTACGGCACAAAAAAGAGCATCGTTAAAATACTTACCGACAGAAACTGCCGTGTAACTGTTTTCCCTGCTGACACTAAGGCAGGAACTGTTCTCGAAGGCGGATTCGGAGGAATTTTCCTCTCTGACGGTCCCGGCAATCCCGCTGAGTATGAAAGCGAGATAAAGGAAGCTGCAAAGCTTCTTGAAAGCGGAATCCCGATGCTTGCAATCGGACTCGGCTATCAGATTCTTGCACTTTCTCAGGGTGCAAAGGTCTATAAGATGAAACAGGGTCACAGAGGAACAAACCACCCTGTACGTTTTGCGGAAAACGGCAGAACATTTATCACCGCTCAGAATCACGGATACGCTGTTGACGGCGAGTCTCTCCCCGAAAACGCAGAGGTAACCTGCGAAAACGTAAACGATTCCAGCGTTGAGGGACTTTCCTTTGCAGGAAAACCCGTTACAGCCGTTCAGTTCACACCCGATTCAAACAAGGGCGCAAGCGCAACGGTATTTATCTACAACAAATTCATAGAAGAGGCGGAGGGTACGAAAAATGATTGATAAGACCATTAAGAAAGTTCTCGTTATCGGCTCCGGCCCCATCGTTATAGGTCAGGCCGCCGAATTTGACTATGCCGGCACTCAGGCCTGCCGTTCACTTAAAGAAGAGGGCATTGAAGTTGTTCTCGTAAACTCAAACCCCGCTACAATCATGACCGATAAGGACATTGCGGACAAGGTTTACATTGAGCCTCTTACAGTACGCACTCTTGAAAAAATTATCGAGGTTGAAAGACCCGATTCAATTCTCCCCACCCTCGGCGGACAGACAGGTCTTAACCTTGCCATGGAGCTTGAGGAAAAGGGCATACTCGAAAAGCTCGGCACACGTCTTATAGGTATTTCTGCAAGAGCCATTAAAATGGCTGAGGACAGACAGGAATTCAAGGACACAATGGAAAGCATTGACGAGCCCTGCATCGAATCCCTTGTTGTTGAGACAGTTGAAGATGCCGTTGATTTCAGCGCAAAGATAGGTTATCCCGTAATTGTACGTCCTGCATACACTCTCGGTGGTACAGGCGGCGGAATCGCATACAGCGAAGAAGAGCTTCGTGAAATCGCATCAAACGGTATCCGTCTTTCACGTGTAAATCAGGTTCTTATTGAAAAATGTATTTCCGGCTGGAAAGAAATTGAGTACGAAGTTATGCGTGACTCAAAGGGCAACTGCATAACAATATGCAGCATGGAAAACGTTGACCCTGTTGGTATCCACACAGGTGACTCCATAGTTGTTGCTCCCACTCAGACTCTTTCCGATAAAGAGTGCCAGATGCTCAGAGCTTCCGCTCTCAACATCATCTCAGCTCTCGGCATTCAGGGCGGATGCAACGTTCAGTTTGCTCTCGAGCCTCACTCATTCAAATACGCTGTCATCGAGGTTAACCCCCGTGTTTCCCGTTCATCGGCACTTGCTTCAAAGGCAACAGGATTCCCAATTGCGAGAGTTGCCGCTAAAATCGCTCTCGGTCTCGGTCTTGACGAAATTCCCAACGCCGTTACAGGCAAGACTTTCGCAAGCTTTGAGCCGGCAATCGACTACTGTGTTGTTAAGTTCCCCAAATGGCCTTTCGACAAGTTCGTAACAGCTAAACGTGAGCTTGGCACTCAGATGAAGGCAACAGGCGAAGTTATGGCTATTGCCCGCTCTTTTGAAGCTGCAATGCACAAGGCTGTCAACTCCCTTGAGGAAAACAGACAGAGCATACTTGAAGACGAGTTTATTTCTCTCGGCAAGGAAGAGCTTCAGAAGCGTCTTCACAACGCTGACAATGAGCGTTTCTATGTTGTAGCTGCTTCAATTTACTGCGGAATTTCAATTGATACAATCTATGACATCACAAAAATAGATAAGTGGTTCCTCAACGGTATTAAAAATATCGTTGATATGGAAAAGCACCTCATGGAAGGTAAATGCGACCGTGAGACAATGCTCAAAGCTAAAAAGCTTGGTCTTACAGACACAGTTATAGCAAAGAACCTTGGCATTACTGCTGACGCTGTTAAGAATATGCGTGAAATGTGGGGAATTACTCCTGCTTTCTCACTGGTTGACACATGCGCCGCAGAGTTTGCCGCACAGACTCCATACTATTACTCAGATTTCGGAATCAAAAACGAATCCAATCCCGCAACAAACCGCAAAAAGGTTCTTGTTCTCGGTTCAGGTCCTATCAGAATCGGTCAGGGTATTGAGTTCGACTACTGCTCCGTACACTGTGTATGGGCTCTCAAACAGCTTGGCTGTGAGACAATCATCATAAACAACAACCCCGAAACAGTTTCAACTGACTTCGACGTTGCGGACAAGCTCTACTTCGAGCCCCTTACCCCCGAATTTGTACGCAATGTTGTTGAGCTTGAAAAGCCCGATGGCGCTATTGTTCAGTTCGGCGGACAGACCGCTATCAAGCTGACAAAAGCTCTTACGGAAATGGGCGTAAAAATCTACGGTACAGACGCTGATGACGTTGACGCCGCAGAGGACAGAGAGCGTTTCGACGAAACTCTTGAAAAATGTGCTATTCCACGTCCCAAGGGAAAAACTGTTTTCACCTGCGAAGAGGCTATCGAAGCTGCAAACCAGCTCGGTTATCCCGTACTTGTCCGTCCCAGTTACGTTCTCGGCGGTCAGGGTATGCAGATTGCAGTATGCGATGAGGATATCCGTGAGTTCATGGGAATCATCACAAAGACAGTTAAGGAGCTCGATGAGCACCCCGTACTTGTAGATAAATATCTCATGGGTCAGGAAGTCGAAGTTGACGCTATCTGCGACGGCGAGGAAGTACTCATCCCCGGTATCATGGAGCACATCGACCGTGCAGGTATCCACTCCGGTGACTCAATTTCAGTTTATCCCGCAAACAGAATTTCAAAGTCTGTTCAGGATACAATTGTTGACTATACAAACCGCCTTGCAAAAGCCCTTAATGTTATAGGTATGATGAACATTCAGTTCATCGTAATGGATAACAAGGTTTACATTATCGAAGTAAACCCCCGTTCTTCCAGAACCGTTCCCTATATCAGCAAGGTTACAGGTATTCCCGCAATCGCCCTTGCAACTGAGATTATGCTTGGCGCAAAGCTTAAGGATCTCCCCTACGGCACAGGTCTTTACAGAAACAGCGGATATTACGCTATTAAGATGCCTGTATTCTCCTTTGAGAAAATCAGAGGTGCTGACACAAGCCTTGGCCCGGAAATGAAGTCAACCGGTGAAGTTCTCGGTATTTCCAGAAACTACAACGAGGCTCTTCTCAAGGCATTTGAGGGCGCAGGCGTAAATCTTCCCAAGGACGGAAAGATTATCGTAACTGTCTGCGATAAGGATAAGCCTGAAATCTGCCAGCTGCTTAAGAGATTCAAGGATTCTGAGTTCCAGTTCTATGCAACAGAGGGAACAAAGAAACTTCTTGAAGATGAGGGCATAAAGGTTACAGCTGTAAACAAGATTTCTGAGGAATCACCTAACATCCTCGATATGCTTCATAACGGCGAGGTTTCCCTTATCATCAACACTCCCACACATGGACGTGTCAAAAGCCGTGACGGCTTCAAGCTTCGCAGAATCGCAGTTGAGGCAGGCGTAACCTGCATTACATCTCTTGATGCTGCACGCTCACTTATGGAAAGCGCTACAATGGTTGAAAACGATACCGTTACACTTACAAACATTGCAGAGCTTTAATCACAATTAAAATTTCAAATTATAAAAAGCAGGCGCAGAGCTTATACTCTGCGCCTTAGCTTATCAAAGAGGTATTTTATCCGCCAAAGTAAGCTAAACATGTATAAACTGCTTGCTGTCAGTGGATGTATCCCATCCTTTTTAGCTTTTAAAATATATTTAATAAAAACATCTCAATTTTATTTGCAATAATTGACTTTGGAAGTTAAAATATATAGACAGGGTTTTGTCCCCTTTTTGTATTTATTATTTTAGTTAGGAATGAGTTTATGGCTTACCACATCAGTCCCGAGGCTTGGAAGCAAATGTTCCCAATTCCTGCGGATATTGTTGACAATCATATACGCCTTGCAGGCACTTTACAGCTCAAAGTACTGCTGATACTTTTCCGTTACAGCGCAGAAGGAGCAGACGAGGAAAAAATTGCTCAGATACTCAAAACCGATCCTGCTGATGTCAGGGACGCAATGAACTATTGGGCGGAAAACGGTATACTTCTTGAAGACGGCGCTGTGCCGGAAGTAAAGCCTGCTTCTGCGCCTAAAAAAAGCGAAACACCAAAGCCTGCTGTGCAGCAGAAGGCAGAACCACAGCAAATAAAAGCTTCACCGGCCACTGCAGCAGTCGTTTCCCCTCTTCCGGAAATAAAACCTGACCTTGAACAGATTGCAAGCCGCTGTGAGGAATGTCCTGAACTTTGCTATCTTTACACGGAGGCTCAGTCAAAGCTGGGACGCACCATCGGCTATGACGGACAGGCTTCACTTTTAATGCTTCACGACCATTATGGGCTTCCTGTAGAAGTAATCCTGATGCTTATAGGATACTGTGTTTCCATTGACAAAAGGAACATGAATTACATACTTAAAGTGGGAAAAAGCTGGGCGGAAAAGGATATAGATACCCTTGAGAGAGCAGAAAGTGAAATCGAAAAACTTACATCCCAGAAAACTCTCTGGGCAAAATTTAAATCCCTTACGGGAATTACAACACCTCGCCCCTCTTCAAAGCAAAGCGAATATTTATATAAATGGAGCGAAGGATGGGGATTTTCCTGCGACATGATATATCTTGCATATGAAGAAATGCTTGATCACACAGATAAAATCAGTTTTCCGTACATGGATAAAATTTTGGAAAACTGGAGAAGCAACGGCATAACAACTCCTCAGCTCCTGATGAAAAACAGGCAGGAACGTGAGCAAAGCAAAATCACCAATAATCAGTCAAAGAACGTACAGCAGAGCAATACACCGTCCTATAATGTGGATGACTTTATAAAACGTGCCATGCAGGGCGCAGACGGACAGGGAGGCGAAAACTAATGAAATATGACGGCTCAGTTTATGAAAGAGCTGAAAAGGAACTGGCTTTAAGACGCAGCAGAGCGGAAAAAGAACGTGAAATTCACCACAGCGAAGTAGTGGAAAAGTATCCGGAAATAGCTGAGCTTGAGCGTCAGATGGCAGTGTGCGGACTTGAAGCTGCAAAAGCCATAGGCATGAACAAGGATAAAAGCGCTGAATTTATCGAAACGCTTAAAAATCATAATCTTGCTGCACAAAGGCGCAGAGCTCAGATACTCAAAGAAGCCGGATATCCCGACGATTATCTTGAAGTCAAGTATTCCTGCCCCGTATGTGATGATAAAGGCTATATTAACGGCAGAATGTGTCCCTGTTATAAAAATCTCATAAGAACAATTGCTTATGATAAACTCAGCCGCATTTCTCCCCTTACAGTATCCACCTTTGAGGATTTCAGCCTTGATTATTATCCTGAAATTCCCCTTGAAAACGGAGTAGTTCCCCGCAGACTTATGGCGGGAAATTATCGATACTGTAAAAATTATGCCGATAATTTTTCACTTAAATCTCCAAGTCTTATTTTATACGGCGCAACGGGTCTGGGTAAAACCCATCTGTCCCTTGCCATTGCGGGAGAAGTCATAGGAAAAGGCTTCGGAGTGATTTACGGTTCCGCTCAGAATCTTTTAAACCGCCTTGAAAACGAAAAATTCGGCAGAAGCGGTCAGGACGGAGATACTCTTTCCCTGCTCCTCGAATGTGATTTACTCATTCTCGACGATTTGGGAGCTGAATTTTCCACTGCCTTTACCCTTTCGGCTATTTACAATATAATAAACTCCCGTATGCTTGCCTCTTTGCCCACAATAATCAGCACAAATCTTGAACCGGGCGAACTGGATAAAAAGTATGACCAGCGTATAGCCTCCCGTATTTTAGGCTCCTTTACTCCGGTCTACTTCTGCGGACGTGACATAAGGCAGCTTAAAATAAAGTAAGAAAAGTGAGGAAAATTTTATGGATATAATAAATCAGATTACAAGCGAGTTTTCACTCCAGCGCTGGCAGGTTGAAAACACAGTAAAGCTTATAGATGAAGGCAACACCATTCCTTTTATAGCCCGTTACAGAAAGGAACAGCACGGCACTCTTGACGATCAGGTTTTGAGAGAGATTTCAGAAAGGCTCGAATATCTTCGCAATCTCGAAAAGAGAAGAGAAGATGTTTTCACAGCAATTGAGGCTCTTGAAGCCATGACCCCCGAAATAGAAGAGGCTCTTAAAAAAGCCGCTACTCTTGCGGAAATTGAGGACATCTACCGTCCTTATAAGCCCAAGAGAAAAACAAGAGCATCAGTTGCAAGAGAAAAGGGACTCGAACCCCTTGCAGATGCCATTTCCTCAGGGGAAACTGACGGCAAATTCCCCATTGATCTTGCAGAAAATTTTGTTGACCCTGAAAAAGGAGTGGAAACCCCTGCAGACGCTTTACAGGGAGCTATGGACATCATAGCTGAAAACATCTCCGACAACGCTGAAATAAGAAAGCGTCTTAGAAATCTCTTTACTGTTGTAGGTACCGTTACAGTAAAAGCCGCCGACCCTGAAAAGGAAAGCGTTTACACCGCTTACTACGATTTTACTCAGCCTGTAAACAAAATGCACGGTCATCAGGTTCTTGCCATTGACCGTGGAGAACGTGAGGGCTTTTTGAAGGTAAGTGTTTCAATAGACAGACAGAAGGCAATGAGAGTAATAGAATCCGTCACTGCCGTTGACCCAAATTCAACCTGCGTTGACATTATGACCGATGTTGCAAATGACTCCTACGACAGACTTATTTCACCCTCCGTTGAACGTGAAATAAGAGCTATGCTCACTGAACAGGCTGCAACGGATGCAATTCATGTTTTCGCCGCAAACCTCCGTCCCCTGCTTATGCAGCCTCCTGTAAAGGGAAAGAATGCCATAGGTCTTGACCCAGGATACAGAACAGGCTGTAAGGTAGCAGTTGTTGACGCAACAGGAAAGGTTCTCGATACAGGCGTTGCATACATCACCCATTCCGCCGGAGAAAAAGAAAAGGCTAAAAAGCTCATACTTTCATTTATAGAAAAATACAATGTTGAAATAATAGCAATCGGCAACGGAACCGCTTCAAAGGAAACTGAGATATTCACAGCCGACCTTATAAAGCAGGCATCTCATAAAGTTTCCTATATGGTTGTCAGCGAGGCAGGAGCTTCCGTTTACTCAGCTTCAAAGCTTGCAGCTGAAGAATTCCCGGAATACGACGTTTCACTCAGAAGTGCAGTTTCAATTGCAAGAAGACTTCAGGATCCCTTGGCTGAGCTTGTTAAAATTGATCCCAAGGCAATCGGTGTAGGACAGTATCAGCACGATATGCCTCAAAAACAACTTGCAGCTTCCCTTGACGGCGTTGTAGAAGACTGCGTTAACAGCGTAGGCGTTGACCTCAATACAGCTTCCCCCTCACTCCTTTCAAAGGTTGCGGGAATAAACGCAGGTGTTTCAAAGAACATTGTGGCATACAGAGAGGAAAACGGAGCATTTACATCAAGAGCTCAGATTAAAAAGGTACCGAAGCTCGGAGCAAAGGCATTTGAGCAGTGTGCAGGATTCCTGCGCATACCCGAAAGCAAAAATCCCCTTGATGCAACAGCAGTGCATCCAGAATCATACAAAGCTGCAGAGCTGCTTCTCACTCTTTGCGGATATACATTAAAGGATGTTGCAGCAGGAAATATCGGTCAGCTTAGAGAGAGAGTTGACTCAATAGGTATTGAAGAAGCTGCAAAACGTCTGGAAATCGGCGTGCCAACTTTGGAGGATATTATAAAAGAGCTTCTGCGTCCCGGCCGTGATCCCCGTGACGAGCTTCCAAAGCCTCTTCTCAGAAGCGATATTATGGACATGAAAGACTTAAAGCCCGGCATGGAGCTTAAAGGAACAGTCAGAAACGTTATAGATTTCGGTGCGTTTATTGACATCGGAGTTCACCAGGATGGACTCGTACACATTTCAAGAATCACTGACAGATTTATAAAGCATCCTTCAGAGGTGCTCACAGTAGGCGATATAGTCACTGTTTGGGTTCTCGACGTAGATACAAAGAGAGGCAGAATTTCCCTTACCATGAAACAGCCCAAAGCCGGTGAAGCCACAGCAGCAAACTGAGTTTGCACCCACGCCGCAACAGCGCAACGCTGCACCCGTGACGTACAGCAGGCTGAGCCTGCACACAATCCGCACACTAGCTGACAGCGAATATTAAATATTAGTGCCTGCGGGCAGGTTGAACCTGCATCCAAGTCGCACACTAACTGACGGTAATAAATTACTATAAGTGCCTGTGTCGGACACTTAGCTTAATAGGAAACTAAAAGGCAGGCGTAAAGCCTGCCTTTATTTTTTTATTTAGTTATTGTTGTCAATTAAGCTTCCGCTTTCCAAAGTCCGTGAAGATTGCAGTAAGCATAAGCTGCAACAGCTTTGTCGTTCTCTGTAAGCATAAACTTTACTTCCGGTGCTGCACCTGCTTTTAAAAGCTTGCGCTGGTTGCCCTCATGTGTTTCAAGAGCAATCCACTCAATGAGATGCTCCTCTGTCATGGGATGATCAACACTTCCCACATGCACAGTAACCTCTGCGCCATTAACGGTAATAACAGGTACATGCTTTTCGGCAGCAGCGTCCACTGAACCGGGTACAAGCTTTTCCATTTTTTCGCCGCAGCAAATTACCGGTACACCTTTATTTTCCGCATATGCGATAATATTTCCGCAATGTCTGCAAATGTAAAATTCCATTTTAACTCTCCTTTCGGACAAAAGTCCGTTTAATATTTCACCTATATATTATATCCGAAACCATAAATTTTCAACCGTTAAAACGAAAAGTGTGGAAAATTATATTGCTAATTTATATTTAATGTAAAAAAGCGTTAAAAATATTTCAAGGCAAAACAAAAAACCTTGAAACAACAAATGTTTCAAGGTTTTCGTGGTACGGCGTAAGGGATTCGAACCCCCGACCTTTTGGTTCGTAGTTTTAAATTTTACTTTTTATTTCTTTCTAAAGTTTAGTGAAAACCTATGTATTATTGGGCTTTCTGCGCATTTCCATTTCGTAACTTGGGGTGTTTTTTTGTGTCTTTTTCAAAATTTGTTGACAAATAGTTGACAAAAACTCAGCCGCTGCTTTTTCACAGCGGCTTAAATTTATTTTTTCTCTAATTCGCTTATTCTTCTTTCGTGGCTCACAAGCATGGTCTCATGTCGCTCTAATATCTTACCCTTTCTGTCAAGTCGGGAATAAATATCATGATGAGCCTCACGGTTATCTTCACGGAATTTGTCCATCTGCTCAGTTAAAAGTTTCATGGTGGTGTCGAGCTTCACGACAGAAGAATTAAGCTTTAACACAGGAGTTACTATTGCGCTTATAAGCCCTATAAGCGCTATTATCACTCCTACAACTTCCCATTGGGTCATGCATCCTCACCCCTAAGCCTTTGCAAAGTCGGCGTCAATAAATCCTGTGACATTTTCGCCTATTGGAGTTTTGCCGCATCTGTCCTTTGAAGTTGTGATACGGTATCTTCCATCGATGTTTTCACCGTCATACAGATAATAAGTACCTGTTACGGTGTTTGCGGGTTCTTTTGCAGAAGCTGAGCCATAAAGCTTTGTTCCGCTCAGCTTCACTGCCATACCTTTATATGGCTTTAAAGGTTCAGGTGCTGTACCTGAGGAACCGC
>OGWT01000992.1_pt1 | contig 22543 bp, 15 predicted proteins | sample 1576101 | NCBI WGS metagenome assembly OGWT01 (sample SAMEA3541481, study PRJEB24748) | human gut metagenome | biome: human gut; feature: human-associated habitat; material: faeces | place: China | collected 2012 | reverse complement strand
GCTCTTTCCGGAAGATAATATCGAACCTCTGGGAATTTCTCCTATGTCGACTGATTCCACGGTGTAGAGCCAGCCGCTTTCGTCCGCCATGGGCAGCGACACCAGGAAGGAATTGATGGCCTCGTAGCCCTTGGAGTTCTCGGTCTGCACCACGAGGTACAGGCCCAGCGGCAGCGCGTCAAAGGAGACGATGCCCTGCTCGCTGATCTTATGGGTGGTGCCGGCGGCGCGGGCGGGCAGCTTGGCTTCCAGCCTGGAAGCCAGCGTGCTGTCCGTCAGGTCGCCCAGCGCGATGCCGCAGCCCGTAAAGTCGGCGGTGTACACAAAGTGCAGGTCGCCGTTGGTGCGGGCCACGTCCGCCACCTTGTACACGGTGAGTGCGCCGCCCCGCAGGGGGACGTCGTTCTGGTGGTCGTACAGGGTCACGTCCATGCTGCCGGTGCGGCTCAGGTCGATGTTGGCGCTGGCCGCGGGGGCTGCCAGCGCGGGCAGTGCACAGCACACGGCCATGCACAGCGCCAGCAGAAGAGCGGCAAACCGGTTGTTTTTGTTTTGTTTCATGGCTGCTCACTCCTCCTTGTTTTGTTTCCGTTTGCGGGCCAGCAGCAGGGCTGCTGCAGCGGCCAGTGCGCCGCCCAGCACCCCGAAGGGTGCCGTGCCCATGCCGCCGGTGGACGGCAGCTCGTAGCCGGTGTAGACGTAGTTCTGCACCGTGATATTGCCGGTCTGCACGCCGTTGTTGGAGATGTACACGTTCCAGTTGCCGGTGGTCGTTTCCTCCACCAGGTAGTGGTACGCATTGCCCTGCGCATCCGTCAGCGGGAGCTTGTCCCCCGACTCGGACCAGGTCCACGCCGGTGCGGTCAGGTCGGCTTCGGCAAACAACGTTTTTTTCTCGGCATTGTCGGTGTACTGCCAGACCTTGATGTGGATGCTGTCCACCGCCGGTTCCACCGGCTGGCGGGTGTCGGCATCCAGCCAGAGCTTGCTGACGGTCAGGTTGCTGTAGCGGTTGGTATACTGGGCCGTGGTGGTCTGGGCGGCACTGCCCACCTGGACATCTTCAAACTGGATGATTTTTTCTCCATCCATCGCCGTCCCCTTGCCCGTAGCGGTATCAAAGGCCGTCTGGGGGGTCTCGTTGCTCTTGTGGAACAGCACATAGTGGGGTGTATCGTCCTTCTGGTAGTTCTGGGGTGCTTTGGTCTCCACGATCTTATACAGCAGGTCCGGCTTCAGGGTCTGTTCGCTGCCGTTTTCCAGCACCGTCAGGCTCACCTGGCCCTTTTCGTTGGTGGTGACGGTGCCGTTTACGCCGCCGCTCCAGGGCTGCCATACCTGGGTTTTCGGATCATACTGCCAGATGGTAAACTCTGCTCCCTGCAATGCCACGCCGGAGTAATCGTCCACCTTGTGGAGCAGGAACTGTCCGGTGGAGGCAGTGGCGGCAGATGCATAGGTAAACTTGATGGAATCCGATTCGGTGGAGTCCCCATTGCCCAGCTTGACGGTATTGTCCACGTTGTAATCCTCAGCAGCACTGCCCTGCTTTACATCACATTGGTACACCAGGATCATGGCGGTCTGGTTGGGAATCACCATGTGGAGCCAGCCCTCGTCATCTGCCGGCAGCACCTGATACAGGCTGCGAGGCACTTCATCCCCTCGGGTCACGGTGTTGGTGGTTTCGTCATACTGGAAGTAATACAGCTTTACAGACGCCGGGTCTCCCCGGACAATGGCACCGTTCTGGGCCTTTACGTCGTCCCACAGCTCAATGGTCGGGGCCTTGTTGGCTTCCACCGACAGGTCCTTCCGGGCCGGGTTCACCACCACCTGGTACTCGATGCGGTCGGTTTTGCCCTCCACCAGCTTTCCGGTCTTTTTCAGGGGGTCCACAGTCTTTTCCACCGTGGTGTGGAGGGTCTCGGTCAGCTCGCCCCACTGGGCCGTGTTGGTGTAGATCACCTGGCCCACCGAGGGGTTCTTCCAGCGGGGATCGTCGTCCACGCTCACCTTGTACAGAATGCGGAACTTGTGTTGTTCAGGCTTGTTCAGGTTGTAACGGCTGATGGTAATGGTCAGCTTCCGGGTGGCTTTCTCGTAGGCTACCGTGGCAGCGGCACCCTTCAACTCGCTGATCTTATCCGGGGCCCCTTCGTCCATGCCGATCGTTACCCAGTTCTCATTGAACTCAGTGTTTTCCGGCAGGGTATCGGTGATGACGATGTCGGCATCATCCTCGGCAGCGGTCTGCACCACCAGCTGATAGTGGAGGTTTTTGCCGTCGAGTTTACTGTACTGGTAGGTCTGGTCTCCGCTTTGGTAACCAGATTCGTCCTGATCGCTGTTCGCCGACACCCGTTTTTCAAAGCTCTTGTAGCTGTGGTAGGTGTCCTCTGCCTCAGCCCTCTGAGAGCTGCCTTGGATGCTGACGCTGTTTTTGTAAGTCCATTTCTCTCCGGTGGGCACATTGCGCTGATCCTCGTGGGTAGGGAGGTCCTTTACCTCCACACGCCGCACCGGGTTGCCATCTTCCTTGTTTATCTGGATGGTAAAGCTCCGCACCCAGGTGGAGGGGTCGTTGGCAGTCACCGTGCCGCCGGTGCCGTCGGCACCGCTGTAGTAGGTGACGGCAATGACCCCGGCGGCCTTAGCCTGGGCATAGGTCATGGTGCCACCGTCGTGGAGGGTCAGGGTCAGGCCGTTTTCCAAAGCCTTCTCCAGCTCTGCGGCGTAGGCGTAGTGGGTGTTCAGCTGGGTCTGGCCGCTTTCGTTCACAGCATCCTGGAGGGTCTCCACCAGGGTAAAGCTGCTTTCGCCAGCTGCATTGGCGGCAGAGATATCCCATTTTGCCAGGCCCTTGCTGCTGCTGGACAGCTCCTTGCTCAGGGTCCAAGCCCCCTGCCCGATGTTCACGGTAGCCGAGGCCTCAAAGGTGTGTTTGCTCTTGGTCTCGATCTGTGCTGTGTTGGTCACCGAGCCGCCACCCAGGGGGGTGGTGGTCTCAAAGGTGATCTTCAGCTCTGTTCCACTATAGTTCTTCGGGATGGTATAGCCCTTTTGCAGAAATTCCTCTGCCGATATCGTATCGTCGCCTACCTTTACATCCCCTACAATTTTCACACTGTCTGGCAAGGCATCTGTGATCCTGCAGCCCTGCAGCATATAGGACCCCAGCTTGGTCCCCAGAAAAGAATGCGGTATCTTTACAGTGATCGTCCACTGGATGCGGCCTGTTTTGGGGTCGTACTCGCCTTTCTTCTCAATGCGAGGGGTTTTACATGTGTAGTATGCTTCAGCCTTCTTTTCCTCCTGGGAGCCTGCCTGCGCTGTTGCCGTATTGAAGATCATACCGACACCGTCGGGCATTTCGTCAAAGTCCGCATAGTTCCGCTGAACGTCATAGTACCAGATGTACTTTTCTTCAATCCCCAATGCTTCCAGGTCCTTAATGACCACCTGGGGGTTGCCGTTGCTGTCCTCCTGGATCTTGCAGTCGGGGAACGGCAGGATCTCCGTTCGTTTACCCGAAGCGTCCTCCTTGTAAAGTTTAAAGGAGTTTTTCAGGTAGGTGCCGCCCTTCAGGTAATCACCAGCACTGATTCCACTCTGATTCGTGTTCAGGGTATCCGTAAGGGTCACCGGGTCTTTGGTACCGTTGGTGGTCTCCACCGTCACCATATAATGGTTTATGAAGGTGCCACTTTCCGGATGATTTTCAAAGGCACTCCAATAGCCGGTGTACCCTTTACTGATCTTTATATCTGCCGTTTTCTTCTTGATGGTCAGAGTAAAGCCATTTTCAAAGGTGATGGTTTTGTTATTCTCAAAATCATCTGCCCATACTTTCTGAGAGAACTGGAAGGTTCCGGTAAACTCCCGGTTGCCGTTGGCATCCAAACCGGTGAACTTATCACTTTTGTCAAAGGTCAGCTTTGCCAGGCCGTCGGTGTCGATGGTATAGGTGCCAATGACCTTGTTGTTGTCGGTCTCGTCCTTGATATTGCCGGAGGTGGGCTGCTTGGGCTTCATGGCATCCGGCAGCTGGTAGCACAGGGTCGGCCGGTCCGGCGTCAGGGTGCCTGGAAGCAGCTTGTAGGTCACGGTGACCTGCACGTTGGTACCGCTTTCCACTTCATTCCCCATCAGGGTCTCCCAGGAGCCATTGACCTTCTTCTCGAACGCTATCTTAGTGATCCAGGTGGGGTCCAGCATCACCTCCGTATCGGCAGTTTCTGCCAGCAGGGCCGGGGCATCGGGGTCCTGCTGCCGGGCCTCGCCGACCCATTCCACCGTGGCACCAAAGCCATCCTCATCTTCCAGCAGCGCATAGCTGCCGTCCAGCTCCTCCTGGGAGCCTGCCGGGTCCTCCGGAGCCACAGCGGTGGTCTCGGCGGCATAGGCACCGGTCACCGAGATGACACTGGTCACGTCGGACATGGCAGCGGGCACCTCGGCCACCTTGCCGTCCACGTTGCCGGAGATCACGGTCAGGGTCCCGGCGTCGGGGTCCACGGCGGACACGACGCCCACCGTCTCGGTGGTCACGGTGCGGGTGTCCACCTGCGGCTCGGAAGCCGTGAGCTGGGCGGCGGTGTCGGGGTCCTCGTCCAGGTCCAGCAGGGCGATGCCATAGGAGCTCTCGTCCACGGCCACCTGCTCGGTGGTGAGGGTGTTGTAGATGACGATATCGCCGGGCCTTGCGGTGGAGCCGTCGGCGTCGGTGAGCCACTGGGAGCCGCGCAGGTCACTGTGCAGGGCCATCACGCCCGCACGCTGGGGCACCACCGTCTGGGGCACACCCGCAAAGTGCAGGCAGTAGGAGAGGAACATCACGTCCCAGGCACCGTAGGGGTTGCCGTACCAGGCACCATAGCGGGAGTAGCCGCGCAGCACCTGCTGGTCCTCCACATCCAGCTTGAAGTTCTTGTCGCTCTGCTGGTAGTCCAGCTGGGACTTTGCCACGGTGAGCAGGTCCTCGGCCCAGTTGCCGTTCAGGGCCACGTTGGCCGCGGCCTGCCATTCCTCGGCAGTCTCCACGTCGGCCTGGGTATCGGCCAGGCACTCCACGGTGTGGTGGTGCTCCGGGATGGTGCACACCAGCTCCTCGGTGTAGCAGGCGTCGGTGTGGTGATGCAGCACCGGCTCGTCCGGGGTGGTCTCGGCCGGCTCAGGGGGCAAGTCCACCACGGGGCGGATGGCAGGCATTTCCTGATAGGCGGGGTTGGGCTCCTCCACCAGTTCGCCCTCGTCCAGGCCGCACACCAGCTCATACTCGGTGGTGTAGCAGCTGTCGTCGTGGATATGCTCGAACTCGCCGCAGATGAGCGCACCGTACTCGTCAAAGCAGTCGTCGGTGTGCTCGTGCTCTTCCTGATAGCAGGTCAGCACCCGGTGCTCCTCGTAGCAGGCATCGGTGTGCTCATGGGGCACCCAGATGGTCTCCGGCTCGGTCTGCACCGGCTCTTCCGGCTCTTCCGGCTCGGCCGCGCTGTAGGCGGACACCAGATCGGCGCTGCTGTCCGAAGAGGTGACGGGCGTTTCCGGCTCGCCCTCCTCGTAACCGCAGGTGAGCACTTTTTCGTAGCAGGCCGCCGTGTGCTGGTGCTCCTCGTAGCCGCAGTGGTAGTCGGCAGTCATGGTGATGCCCACCCCATGGAGCTGCCAGTTGACGAACAGGGTGGTGAGCAGGGCCAGCACCAGCATCATGGCCACATAGCGCCGGGCCTGTACATGCTGCCTGCGGAACCGCTCGATCAACCCGTTGATGATATCCTTCATAGTAAACACGTCCTCTTGGTTCGCTCTGTGCCCTGGCAGCCGCACACCACTGCAGGCCCCCAGAAGGGTCAGTTGATCGTTTGTGCAACAAAAGCGTCACAAAATTTTCGATACACTGTCATTATACCATTTTAAGGCGTTCGTTTCAACTCAGGGGCGTGCTTTTCCGGCAATAGAATGCACACGATGCGCACCATGCAAGGGGTCAGGGGCAGCCACAGCACCGTGCAGCCCAGATTGAACAGGGTGTGGGCGTTGGCGATCTGCCGGGCCAGCACGGCGCTCTCCGGCCCGTGGGGCGAGACCAGCCGCACCAGCGCGGTGAACTGGGGCAGCAGCAGCCAGCACACCGCCGCCCCGGACAGGTTGAACAGGGCGTGGGCCGCCGCCAGACGTTTGGCGTCCCGGCTCTGCCCCACCGATGCCAACACCGCCGTGACGGTGGTGCCGATGTTGTCCCCCAACAGCACCGGGATAGCTCCCGCAAGGCCCAGCAGGCACCCGCCGTCCGGCCCGGGGCGGGCGGCTACCTGCTGCAGCACCGCAATGGTGGCGGAGCTGCTCTGCACGGCAAGGGTCATGCCCAGCCCTGCCAGCAGGCCCAGGCCGGGGCGATGCCGCACCTGGGCCATCCACTGCCGGAACACCGGCCCCGCTGCCAACGGCTCCATGGCCTCGGCCATGACCGCGATGCCCTCAAACAGCAGGCCGAACGCAAACAGCGCCTGCCCGGCTGCGTGCAGACGCCCGCGCCCCGCGAACCAGAGCAGCAGCCCCGCCACCAGCAGCAGATACCGGGCATCCTCCAGCCGGAAGGCCAGCAATTGCGCGGTGACCGTGGTGCCGATGTTGGCTCCGAACACCACCGGCACGGCCCGCTGCAGGGTCAGCAGCCCGGCCCCCACAAGGCCCAGCACCAGCACCGTGACCGCCGAGCTGCTCTGCACCACCGCCGTGACCGCCGCCCCCGTGAGCACCCCGGCCAGCGGGTGGGCCGTGAGCCGGGCAAGGGCCTGCCGCAGGGTGTCCCCCGCCGCCTGCTGCAAAGCGTCCGTGAGGGTGTCCATACTGTATAAGAAAAGTGCCGCCCCGCCGAACACTTGCAGGATCATCCACAAACGCTGTTCCATGCCCGATGCCTCCTTTGCTTTATGTGTATGCGGGACACAAACGTTTGTGAACTTTTGTGAAACAATCCCTGCAGGGGGTTGCAATCCGGCCTGCAAAAGACTATTATTATCAAGCGTTAACAGTTAACAGCTGTTAAGTAATTTTTGAGAGGAGGGATCCCGTGTCTGAGGAATCCACGTTGAGTTTCCGCGGGCTTTGCCGCTACATCCACCGGCTGAGCAAAGCATCCAAGGCCGGCATGAAGGCCGCTCTGGCCGACTGCCCCAAGCGCCACTTCCCCATGCTGGAAGGGCTGCTGGGCTGCATTCGGCTCCATGGACAGGACGGTGCCGTTTATATCTCCGACCTTGTTCAGGAGCTTCATCAACCGCTTCCTGCCATTTCCCGCACGGTGCGGCAGATGGAGCAGGACGGCCTTGTGGAACGCTTTGCCGACCCTGCCGACCGCCGCAAGACGCTGGTGCGGTTCACCCCCAAGGGATACGAGGCCTGCCGACAGTGCGAGGCTGCTCTTGGGGACTACTTTTCCAGTGTCATGGCCCGGCTGGAGCCGGAACAGCTGGCCCAGATGGAAGCGCTGCGCGGCGCGCTGATGGAAGCCATTCTTGCGGAAAACGCTGCGCGTACCACCAAACCGAAGGGAGAACCAAACCATGACAAAGATCTTTAAGCAGCTGGCCCGTCACTGGGCCGTCTGCCTTGTGGTGTTCGCACTGCTGTTCGTGCAGGCGTACTGCGATCTGTCGCTGCCGGACTACACCAGCAAGATCGTGGACACCGGCATCCAGCAGGGCGGCATCGAAAGCCCCCTGCCCGACACCGTGCGGCAGAGCACGCTGGATGCCCTCTCGCTGCTGATGCGCGAGGAGGACGCCGCTGCCTTCCAGAACGCCTACACCGCCGACGGCGATGTGCTGCGCCTGCGCACCGACCTGACCGCCGACGAGCGCACTGCGCTGGAAGATGCTGTGACCACGCCGGATATCGTGCTGTATCTGGCAGCCGCCCAGGCAGCCAACACCCCCGCCGGGCAGACCGGCATGGGCATGACCGGCCTTGCGGACCTGCAGGCCTCCGGTGCCGACCGCAATCCCGACACGGAAACCGAGACTGTGGCCCCCACGGCGGAGGATCTGGACACCGTGTGCGGCCAGTTTGCCGCCATGAGCCAGATGCCCGGCTTCCGCCGGGACGCCGTGCAGCAGCAGCTGACCGGTGCCATCGGCCAGCTGGACGACACCGTGGTGGAGAACCTGAAGAGCCAGGCTCTGCTGCTGGTGGGGCTGGAGTACGAGGCCCAGGGCATTGCCCACGATGTGCAGATGCACTATTTATATAAGGTAGGCGGCCAGATGCTGGCCCTGACCCTGCTGATGGTGGCCGTGTCCATCGCGGTGGGCTTCCTGGCCTCCCGGGTGTCCGCCGCCATCGGCCGCGACCTGCGCCGCGAGACCTTCTCCAGCGTCATCCACTTCTCCAATGCGGAGATCGAGAACTTCTCCACCGCGTCCCTCATCACCCGCACCACCAACGACATCCAGCAGGTGCAGTTCGTCTGCGTCATGCTGCTGCGCATGGTGGCCTATGCGCCCATTCTGGGCATCGGCGGTGTGCTGCACGTCATCGGCAGCTCTTCGGGCCTGTCCTGGATCGTGGTGCTGGACGTGGCTTTGCTGCTGCTGCTCATCCTCTTCCTGATGAGCGTGGCCATGCCCAAGTTCAAGATCATGCAGACGCTGGTGGACAAGCTGAACCTCGTCAGCCGCGAGATCCTGACCGGCGTGATGCCGGTGCGTGCATTCAGCCGCGAATCCTTTGAGGAAAAGCGTTTTGATGCTGCCAGCCGGGAGCTGATGGGCACCCAGCTGTTCACCAACCGCGCCATGGTGGCCATGATGCCCTTTATGACCCTGATCATGAACGGCACCAGCCTGCTCATCGTCTGGTTCGGCGGCAAGGCCATGGATGCCGGAAATATGCAGGTGGGCGAGATGATTGCATTCATCACCTACACCATGCAGATCGTCATGTCTTTCCTGATGCTGGCCATGGTGGCCGTGATGCTTCCCCGTGCCGGTGTGGCTGCTGACCGCATTGACGAGGTCTGCCGCACCAAAGCTTCCATCCATGATCCCGACGCTGCCACCGCAAAGCCCGCCCTTGAAAAGAAGGACTGGGATGGCGTGGTCCGGTTCGAGGATGTCAGCTTCCGCTTCCCCGGTGCCGACAGCGACGCGCTGGAGCACATCAGCTTTACCGCAAACCCCGGCGAGACCACAGCCATCATCGGCTCCACCGGCTGCGGCAAATCCAGCCTGCTCAACCTCATCCCCCGCTTTTATGATGTCACCGGCGGCCGCGTGACCATCGACGGCATCGATGTGCGGGAGATGCCGCAGGAGCAGCTCCACAGCCTTTTGGGCTATGTGCCCCAAAAGGGCGTTCTGTTCAGCGGCACCATCGAGAGCAACCTGAAATTCGGCGGTGCGCAGATCACCGATGCGGGCATGAAGAAGGCGGCTTCCATCGCACAGGCCACCGAGTTCATCGACGCAAAGCCCGAGGGCTATGCAAGCCCCATTGCACAGGGCGGCTCCAATGTATCCGGCGGCCAGAAGCAGCGGCTCTCCATTGCCCGTGCCATTGCCAAGGAGCCGAAGATCTATCTGTTCGACGACAGTTTCTCTGCCCTTGACTATAAGACGGATGTCACCCTGCGCCGTGCGCTGAAAGAAGAGACCGACAACGCCACTGTGATCATCGTGGCACAGCGCATTTCCACCGTCCTCCACGCCAATCAGATCCTGGTGCTGGACGACGGCAGGCTGGTGGGCAAGGGCACTCACGCGCAGCTCATGGCCACCTGCCCTGAATATCAGGAGATCGCCAGGAGCCAGCTGAGCCAGAAGGAGCTCAACCTGCAGAACCTGAACACCGGAAAGGAGGATGAGTGATATGCCGAGACCCGGAAAACAGACCACCGAGCGCGCCAAGGATTTCAAAGGCACTCTGCGGCAGCTCCTCAGCGCATTGCGCCAGTATAAGCTCTCCCTCATCGTTGTGATGGTCTTTGCCATCCTTTCCACCATCTTCAATATCGCAGGCCCTAAAATTCTGGCCAAGGCCACCACGGCCCTTGCCACCGGCTGGATCGCCAAGCTGCGGGGGATCGGCAGCATCGACTTTGCCTACATCGGCAAGATCCTGCTCATCCTGCTGGCCATGTACCTCTGCTCCGCGGCATTCAGCTTTATCCAGGGCTGGCTGATGACCGGCCTTTCCCAGAAGGTCTGCTATGATTTCCGCCGCCAGATCAGCGAGAAGATCAACCGCCTGCCTCTGGCCTACTTTGAAACGCGGACGGTCGGCGAGGTGCTCTCCCGCATCACCAACGATGTGGACACCCTGGGCCAGAGCCTGAACCAGAGCGTGACCCAGCTCATCACCAGCATTACCACCATGATCGGCGTGCTGATCATGATGCTGTCCATCAGCCCCAAAATGACCCTGATCGCACTGCTCATCCTGCCCGTCTCTCTGGTGCTGGTGATGCTGGTGGTCAGGTTCAGCCAGAAATACTTCAAGGCCCAGCAGGCCACCCTGGGCGTTGTGAACGGTCAGGTGGAGGAGGTCTACTCCGGCCACAATGTCATCAAGGCCTTCAACCGGGAGGCCGCCGTGCTGGAGGACTTCAACGCCGCCAATGACAAGCTGTTTGAATCCGCCTGGAAGAGCCAGTTCCTCTCCGGCCTGATGCAGCCCATCATGAACTTTGTGGGCAACCTGGGCTATGTAGCCGTTGCCATCGTCGGCAGCATCTTTGCCGCCAACGGCATCATTACCATTGGCGATATCCAGGCCTTTATCCAGTATGTCCGCAATTTCACCCAGCCCATCCAGCAGCTGGCACAGGTGTCCAACATGCTGCAGAGCATGGCCGCTGCTGCCGAGCGCGTGTTCGAGTTCCTGAACGAGCCCGAAGAGAATCAGCTGGCCGATCCCACCCGCCGGGCAGACCCCGCCTGCATTGATGGTCAGGTCACCTTTGACCATGTCCGGTTCGGTTATGTGCCCGAAAAGACCATCATCCACGATTTCAGCTGCAATGTGCAGCCCGGCCAGAAGGTCGCCATCGTTGGCCCCACCGGTGCCGGCAAGACCACCATGGTCAAGCTGCTCATGCGGTTCTACGATGTGGATTCCGGCTCCATCACCCTGAATGGCCACGACATCCGCGACTTTGACCGCAGTGCCCTGCGCGAGGGCTTCGGCATGGTGCTGCAGGACACCTGGTTGTTCAAGGGCACCATCATGGAGAACATCCGCTATGGCCGTCTGGATGCCACCGATGAAGAGGTCATTGCCGCCGCCAAAGCCGCCAATGCCGACCACTTCATCCGCACCCTGCCCGGCGGCTACCAGATGGAGCTGAACGAGGACGCTTCCAACGTCAGTCAGGGCCAGAAGCAGCTGCTGACGATCGCCCGGGCCATTCTGGCCGACAACCGCATCCTGATCCTGGACGAGGCCACCAGCAGTGTGGACACCCGCACCGAACAGCGCATCCAGACTGCTATGGACAACCTGATGCGGGGCCGTACCAGTTTCGTCATCGCCCACCGCCTGTCCACCATCAGGGATGCAGACCTGATCCTGGTCATGCGGGATGGCGACATTGTGGAGCAGGGCACCCACGACCAGCTCATTGAGGCCGGCGGTTTCTACGCTGACCTGTACAACAGCCAGTTTGAGGATGTTGTGGATTAAGCCACGCTCCCCTCTTTGAAAAAGGCTCAGGTTTTTGATCGAAACCTGAGCCTTTTTCTTTTGTCAATTCCTACCGGATGTGCTATACTTATTTTTGTGTCTTGAAGTAGGAAAGGAGTAACCACTCATGGAAACCACTCAAAAGCCCTACGCATTCAGCCGCAAGGTATTCTGCGAGGGGATGCGGGATGGCGTGCCCATTGCGCTGGGCTATTTTGCTGTCTCGTTCTCATTGGGCATTGCAGCCCGCAATGCGGGGCTGACCCCCATTCAGGGCTTTTTTGCAAGCCTGTTCAACAATGCTTCTGCCGGTGAGTATGCAGCCTTTTCGCTGATCGCTGCCGGTGCCACCTATCTGGAAGTTGCCATCATCACCCTGATTGCCAACGCGCGCTACCTGCTGATGAGCTGCGCTCTGGCCCAGAAATTTGCCCCCGGCACGCCGTTCTTCCACCGGCTCATCATCGGCTACGATGTCACCGACGAGCTGTTTGGCATCACGATTGCACGGCCCGGCTATCTGAACCCGTTCTACACCTATGGTGCCATTGCGCTGGCGGCCCCCGCCTGGGCCATGGGCACAGCGCTGGGCATCATTGCAGGCAATCTGCTGCCCGTGCGTGTGGTCAGCGCCCTGAGCGTGGCCCTGTACGGCATGTTCCTGGCCATCATCATTCCCCCCGCCCGGAAGAACAGAGTCGTTGCCGTGCTGGTGATGCTGAGCTTTGCCCTGAGCTTTGCCTGCGGCTGCCTGCCCGGCATCGCTTCCCTTTCGGACGGCACCCGCACCATCCTGCTGACGGTGCTGATCTCCTGCGGGGCAGCCGTTCTGTTCCCTGTTACACCCGAAGCACCGGAAGCTGCCGGAACTGAGGAGGTGCAGGCATGACCTACAATAACTGGGTCTATATCGCCGTGATGGCCGCCGTTTCTTACGCCATCCGTGTGCTGCCGCTGACCCTTATCCGCAAACCCATCCGGAACCAGTTCATCCAGTCCTTCCTCTACTATGTACCCTATGTGACGCTGGCAGTAATGACTTTCCCGGCCATCGTCAACGCCACCCAGAGCCCCATTGCCGGTGCCGCCGCGCTGGTGGTGGGCATTGCCGCTGCATGGTTCGGGGCCAGTTTGTTTCAGGTGTCCGTCTCCTGCTGTGCCGTGGTGCTTGTGCTGGAACTGTTTTTGGTGCACTGAGCTTTCTGCCGCTGTGGTTCTGGGTAGGCCATGGCGGCTTTTTGGTCTTTGAAAATTTTTTCGGAAAACTTGTAACGTTCCGGCGGTTTTGCCGTCTTATGGGCGAACCGGTTCCAAAACACACCAAAAAGGAGGGATGCGCACATGGAGCACCGCAGTTTTGAGCAGATTTATCTGCAGTATTACAAGCCCGTGTACGCTTACCTGATGACATTGTGCCAAAACGAGGAACTGGCAGCAGAACTGACCCAGGAGACCTTTTACAAAGCGCTGGATGCCATTGACGGGTTCAAGGGCGGCTGTGCACTGAATGTCTGGCTGTGTCAGATTGCCAAAAACACCCTGACGGATACATACCGGCGGCAGAAGCGGGAACTGCCCCCGCTGGACGACACTCTGACGGATGTGCCCAGCCCCGCCCCCCTGCCGGGGGAGGAACTGGAGCAGCGGGAAGGAGCACTGAGCCTTTACCAGAAGCTTCATGCCCTGCCCGAACCGTACCGGGAGGTGTTCTGGCTGCGGGTCTACGGCGAACTGACCTTTGCAGAGATTGCCGCATTGCACCACAAGACCGAAAGCTGGGCGCGGGTGACCTTTTACCGCGCCCGAATGAAAATGAAGGAGGCCATCTTATGAAACTACCCTGCTACCTGGTTCAGGACCTTCTGCCCCTTTATAAAGATCACGTCTGCGACGAACAGACTTCCGCCGATGTGGCAGAGCACCTGAGCGACTGTGCCGCCTGCTCTGCCCTGCTGGCTGAAATGGATGCCCCGCCTCAGGAAACTGCGGTACAGGAAGAGCAGGCCGCTGAGGCCGCTGAGGCCCTGAGCACCGTAAAAAAGAATCTGCGCGCCCGGCAGGCAAAAATCACGCTGGCCGCTGTGGGCGGACTGCTGGCCCTGATCTGCGCTTTCTTTGGCTGGCGCTACTGGATGATGCACTCTTATGTGGACCTGCCGGTCGAAGATCTTGTAGTAGAAGAGACCCATGAAGTACTTCCCTCTGATTCCTACGGGTCTATCCACACCATTCAGAAAAATGCAGTCAGGAATGCAAAGACAGGAGTTTATTACACCACAGTCGGCTATCAGGTACGTTATTACAGGGACACCCCCATTGTGTTCCTGAGCGTCACACAGACCCGGTGGGAAGCCCTGATGCGCACGTTCAGTAAAAACAACGAGCCTATCTGGTTTGAGGTTTCAAGTCCTTACACGCTGTTTGTTACGCGGGACACCTATTTGACCCTGCGGGCTGCCCAGCTCATGCCAGAGCAGGATGAACTGATTGACATTCTGGCAGATGATGCAACGCTGACCCGTTACGATGGCGGTTTCTCGTGGACTGATACTTCTAAGACCGTCAGCATTCTTTTAGAACAAGTGCGTTTTGCAAAAGTACGCGCAAGGAAAACACCATGAAAAAGATCTTAATTTCCGGCTCCTCCGGCTTTGTGGGTTCCCGGGTACTGCACCAGTGGCAGGGCCGTGCAGAGCTTTTCACCTTCCCGCGCGGATCTCTGGCTGCTGCCGATGAATCCGACATTCGCCGTTTTGTGGAAACCGTGCAGCCGGATGTCATCCTGCATCTGGCGGCATTGTCCGATACCGGCTACTGCCAGCAGCACCCGGAGGAATCCCGGCGTGCCAACGTCGAACTGCCCATCTGGATGGCAAAGGCCGCACAGGACACCGGGGCTAAGCTGATCTCATTCAGCTCAGATCAGGTGTACGCAGGTGTGACCCAGCCCGGCCCCCTGCCCGAAACGCTGCCGCTCTCCCCCGCCAATACCTATGGCCGCCACAAGTTGGAGGCCGAGGAGCGGATCCTTGCGCTCTGCCCGGAGGCGGTGCTTCTGCGGGCTCCGTGGATGTACGATCTGCCCGGTGATGGCCTGCCCCTCCGGGGCAATCTGCCGCTGAACCTGCTGCAGGCCGCACAAAACGGTACTCCCGTTCGCTTTTCGCCACACGACCACCGGGGTGTCAGCTGGGTGCTGGAGGTGGTGGAACAGCTCTTTCCCGCCTTGCGGCTGCCCGGCGGTGTGTACAATTTTGGCAGCGGGAACGATGCCGACATGGTCACAACGGCCCGGCAGTTTGCCGAAGCGCTGGGCGTGCAGGTGCAGATCGAGCCTGCTGATTTCTCCCGCAACCTTGTGATGGACAGCTCAAAGCTGGCCGCACAGGGGATTCGATTCCATGATACATTGAGCAGTTTTGAAGGCTGTTTGAAACGGATCAAACCTCTCAGTCGCGCTGACGCGCGCCAGCTCACCTAATAGGGGAGCCCTTGGCATAAACAGAAAGCCACCCGGTCACAGATGTAAACGCTGCGGCCGAGTGGCTTTTGTGATGTTACAGCAGAATACAGATCAATCCGGTGCAGCCATCGTTGATGACCTGTTCCAGCGTTTCCTGCAGGCGGGTGCGGGCTTCCTGCGGCATGTGGAGGAGCTTGTTCTGCAGCCCCTCATTCACCAGTTCATGCAGGCTCTTGCCAAAGATGTTCGATTCCCACAGCCTCTCCGGGTCGGCTTCAAAATCGCCCAGCAGGCTCTGAACCAGATCCTCGCTCTGCTTCTCGGTACCCACAATGGGGCTGATTTCGGTGTGGATGACGGCTTTCATCATATGGATGGAGGGTGCGCTGGCTTCCAGCCGGACACCGTACCGCCCGCCCTGCCGTACGATCTCCGGTTCCTCCAGCGAGAGCTCCTCAATGCTGGGCATCACGATGCCGTAGCCAGTGGCTTCCACCTGTTCCAGTGCACTGCGGATCTTCTCGTACTCCCGCTTTGCCCGGGAAAGCTCAATGATGCAGGGCATCAGGCCCGCTTCATCGCCAATTTCCAGCCCTGTCTGCTCACTGAGGACGCGGTAGAACACCTCTGGCTTCAGCAGAACGGTCACCCGCACCACGCCGTCGGAAAGGTTCATGCCGCTCAGGGCAGACTCCTGCACCGAATCTCCGGCCAGAGCTCCGGCACTGTTCTGGGCCGGAACATCCTTCATCCGGCTGATCTTCTCTGAAAACTGGAGCGCCGCCGTGTAGATCTCGTTCTGGAGCCAGTGGCCCTTTTCCAGCATCGTCACCCAGCGGGGAATGGCAAAATCCAGCTCCCGCACCGGAAATTCGTAGAGGACACGCTGCAGGATGGACAGCAGGTCATCTTTCTGCAGATCCAGACAGCTCACCGGCAGGACCGTGCGTCCGTATGCCTGTTCCAGCTCTGCGGCCAGAGCCTTTGTCTCCGGAGCATCCGGGCGGGTGCTGTTGAGCAGGATGACAAAGGGTTTGCCCAGCGCTTCCAGCTCTTCCACCACCCGCTTTTCGGCGGGTAGGTAGTTTTCCCGGGGGATCTCGCTGATGGAGCCATCGGTGGTGACCACGATGCCGATGGTGGAGTGATCCCGGATGACCTTGCGGGTACCGGTCTCAGCGGCAAGGTCAAAGGGGATCTCTTCCTCGAACCAGGGGCTTTTGACCATACGGGGCTTCTCGTCCTCCTCGTGGCCCATGGCTCCCTCCACCATATAGCCCACACAGTCGATGAGCCGGATGCGGCACTCCCCGCCGCCCTCCAGTTGGAGCGGCACGGCCTGCTCCGGGATGAACTTCGGCTCTGTGGTCATGATCGTTCGCCCTGCCGCCGACTGCGGCAGCTCATCCCGGGCCCGGAGCTTTGCGTCCGCCGGGCCGATGGCAGGCAGCACCAGCTGCTCCATAAACTGCTTGATGAGGGTGCTCTTGCCGGTGCGCACCGGCCCCACCACCCCGATCAGGATCTCCCCGCCGGTGCGTGCCCCGATCTCCCGGCAGACAGTGGCTTCCAAACGCTCCTGTTTTTCCAAATCGCTCTCTCCTCTCTCCCGTCCGCACCGGGCGGCAAGGCCGCACCTTCTGCGTCTGCTTCTCGGAAACAGTCTATTCGGACAGGCGGCAGGATATGAGCGGCACCTAGCGAAAAAGCGTCGGTTGACGGAAAAATCCCTCTGCGCTACAATAGAGAAAAATTGAGCAGAAAGGTGGAACGCAGATGGAGTGGAAGGTTTATTTTGAGGACAATCCGGGCTGTCACCGCCCGCATCGGGGCCGCCCCGGGCAGGAAGTGTCCTGCGGGGCACACTCGGTGTGGGGCGGGCAGCATTTCATCATCCCGGCGATTTACCTTTGTGGAAAAGGGCTGGTTGTAGACATCTGCCGCCGGGTGGAGCGTGAAGCGATCGAAGCACATTACCAGAAGTTGGCCGCTTATGAAGGGATGGATATTGACGAATGCCCGCCGGAAGTTGTCGAACTGGCCGAAGCCGAGGACCCGTTTGGTTCTTTTGACTATCTGCCAAGTGCAGCCATCAACGGCAAAACCGTGGAGTACAGCCGCGGTGCCGGGGAATATTACAACCCCCTCCGCTCCGAAGAGGAGATTGTTTGCAGCGGTGAACAGGCCGCGCGGGACATCGTGAAGCACTACGGGCTTGACCCGGAACAAGGCTGGGATCTCCGGCAGTGGAGCTTTCCCTGGGCGACAAAGCACAGGCCTGCCCACATCACCAGCCTGACACTGACCCTCACCCAGCGGGAACAGCCTGCCGAAGCGGTGCAGTTCACGGCAGCGCCCGGAAAGGTCGTGGAGTTTACTCACCCCATCACCGGGGAGACCTGCGTACTGACGGTCAAAGGGCTGCGACCGGCCCGGATGCCGGAGAGTGACCTCCCCCACATGGGGCCGCCCATGGAATGGCCCCGGGAATTTGTGGAAATGACTTACACCCTGACCCCCGCCGTGACCACCGGCTGGGTGCAGGTGAACGACTGCGCCTCTAGTGATAAGCCCATCCGGAAAAGCGACGCACCCACGGAAGATGGAGCCATTGGCATCATCGGCGGGGCAGACGGCCCGACCGCAATCTTTGTGAGCGGAAAGCAGCAGAGTGATACCCGCACCGCCTGTTCCTCGCTCCACTTTGCGCCGGTGGAACTGGAAAATATCCGGTGGAAGGTGACCTACTACCAGAAGCAGTTCCCGGATGAAACTATAGCGCTCTTATAACGAAAAGACAGGCGGCTCCAACCAAAGTTGGATGCCGCCTGTTTTACTGTTCAGATCAACTTGATGGCCACCGCCTCGCTGGTGCGGTCCTGGGCTTCGTTGGTATGCTCGGGGTCATCCAGCATATAGCGGAGCAGAAGCACCTCGCCCACATAAAGCACCGCCACCTTGATGGGGATGCTGCCGGAATCCAGTGGGCTTTCCTGCGCGCCGCACCGCAGCACCACATCCGCCATGGCTGCGCCGGGCGAATCCTCATAATGGGTGAGCAGAATGATCTTTGCGCCGGATGCCTTGGCCGTGCGCAGCGTTTCCAGCATATCGCGGGTCGCGCCGGAATAGGAGATGAAGAGCACCACATCCTCCGGGCCCATCAGGCTGGCAGCCAGGATCTGCAGATGACTGTCCCCTGCGGTGCGGAACTTATTGGACAGGCTGGAAAAGCGGGCGCAGATATCGTTGGCCAGCAGCATACTGCCGCCCTGACCCAAGCAGAACACCTGCCGCGCCGCACGCATCAGATCCACGGCCTGTTCCACAGCTTCGGGCGAAAGAGAATTCTGGGTGCCGTTGATGGCAGTGAGAAACAGGCCGCTGGCGTGCTCACACAGGCTGGCGGTGGTAGCGCCCGGCTCCGGCTCATGCTGGTTGACCAGCGCACCGGTGGCGTTGGCCTGCGCCAGCGAAATGCGCATCTCATGGTAACCCTCAAAGCCCAATGCCCGGCAGAAGCGGAACACCGTTGCCTCTGCCACCTTGCATTCCCGCGCAAGGGAGGAAATGGAAAGGTACTGTGCTTCATCGGCATGGTGGACAAGGTAATCCGCCACAGCACGGCCGGATTTTGTCAGTTCGTCCTGCCTTTGCTGCAGCAGCTCCCAGAAGTTTGTGGTCGTAGACATGATGGTCTCCTTTTTCCTGCTCCGTTTCCCGCCGGAAGGGCCGGCCGCACACGCCAACACCATTGTCGGGAAGTTTTCCTTTAAGGAAAGTATAAAAGAATCCCCGCCGCTTGGCAAGAGGGGCTTTGACTACAAATTCGCGATGGTTTCTGTGCAGAGCGCCCAAATCCGCCGCATTAGTACGACTTATTTGTGAAAATCCTTTTCAATTTACCGGATCTTCCCCTCTTTTTTGAGTGAAAACTATTTTCACAAGCAAAAAGTGTGATTTTTCTACAATGGTTACAAAATAGCTACAACTTTCAAAATTTCCGTGAATCCTGCCCAAAAGGCCAGTCTTTTCGCTAAAATTGTGCGACATCCACAAGAAAATCCTTTCATTATTGGGCAGACAGCCGATAGACAAAATGAAAATATTTTTCTATAATAAGGCCAATAGAAGCGGTTCCCACACGAGGGCCGCAGAGCAGAATCGCACTACATCAATGAGTAAGGAGAAGTTTCTTATGAAAAACAGTATCTCTCGCCGCTCTTTCCTGAAGGCCGTGGGTGCCCTGAGTGCAGCCGGTGCACTGGCCGCATGCGGCGGCAGCTCCTCCAGCAGCACTGCTGCTTCCTCCACTGCAGCTTCTGCAGCGGCAAGCACCGCAGCTGGCGCAAACATCAAGCTGTGGACATACCCCATCGGCGGCTGGGGCAAGGACGAGACTGTGCAGGAGCTGATCTCCAGCTTCAACGCAAAATATCCCGACATCAAGGTCACCGTTGAGTACCTGGATTACACCAATGGTGATGACCAGGTCAACACCGCCATTGAGGGCGGCAGCGCACCCGACCTGATCATGGAAGGCCCCGAGCGTCTGGTTGCCAACTGGGGCAAGAAGGGCGTTATGGCTCCCCTGAATGACCTGTGGACCGATGATGCCAAGAAGGACATCTACGCTTCCGTTGAGTCTGCCTGCAGGAACGATGCCGGCGACTACTATGAGTATCCCCTGTGCATGACCGCACACTGCATGGCCGTGAACATGACCAAGGTCAAGGAAGTGGGCGCGGACAAGTACATTGATACTGACAAGCACACCTGGAGCACCGAGGGCTTCCTGAACACTGTGGACGCACTGTACAAGGGCGGCTACGAGAACGTAGCAGCCATCTACTGCAGCGGTCAGGGCGGCGACCAGGGCACCCGCGCCATCATCAACAATATGTACGGCGGCACCTTTACCGATGCAGCCCACACCAAGTACACCGCCGACTCTGCCGAGAACATCAAGGCCATTCAGACTCTGTACGATGCAAAGGGCGTCAACTTCGATCCCTCCATCAACGGCGGCGAGGAGATCACCCTGTTCCGCAACGGCACCCTGCAGATGGCTTTCTGCTGGAACATTGCACAGCAGCTGAACGCTGACACCGCTGCCGCAGGCCAGACCATCAGCGGCGACGAGATCTTCCCCATGGCATTCCCCACCGAAAGCGGCGACCCGAAGCTGTGCGGCGGCATCTGGGGCTTCGGCATCTTTGATAACGGCGACGAGGCCAAGATCAAGGCTGCAAAGACCTTTATTGAGTTCATCGCTGCCGATCCCTCTCAGGTCAAGGACAGCGTGCTGGCTTCCACCTACTTCCCCGTCCGCACCAGCGTGGGCGACATTTACGCCGGCAACGAGGTCATGAGCGAGTACAGCAAGTTTATGGGCTATCTGGGCGATTATTACCAGATCACCCCGGGCTGGACCACTGCCCGTACCGAGTGGTGGAACATGCTGCAGCGCGTGGGATCCGGCGAGGCCGTCGAGACTGCCGTCAAGACCTTTGTGGACAACGCAAACGCAGCCGCTGCTGCCGAGGCATAAGCGCTAGTTTCTCTGAACTGCATTACAGCTGAACCGCATGGCCCCTTCCTCCGGGTGAGGGAGGGGCCTTTTTACGGAAAAAACACTCTCAAACGAAAGGTCTGGTGATCCTCTTGGCTGCAAAGACGGCAATGAAAGAGCCCAAACGCAGCAGTGCGCTGGTACGGCGCGAAACCTTCGCCTCCTACTGCTTCCTGCTGCCCAGCCTGATCTTCTTTCTGGGCTTCGTCATCTACCCCATGATCCTCTGCGTGGTGACCAGCTTCTTTGACTCCACCATGAACCGCGCGGATATCTTTGTGGGGATGGCAAACTACAAGACCCTGTTTGCCGACCCCATCTTCCTTGGTGCATTAAAGAACACCTTCGTCATCGTTATCGTGTCGGTGCCCATCACCTGCATCTTCTCGCTGTGGGTGTCCTCCGCCATCGTAGACCTGCCGGAGTGGGCCACCAGCCTTTTCCGCTGCGTGTTCTACCTGCCCGTGGTCACCGGATCGGTCGCTGTTACCGTGGTGTGGAAGTGGATGTACAACAACTACTACGGCATCTTCAACTATCTGGGCAAGAGCCTTGGTATTCTGGACAAGAATATCAACTGGCTGGGTGACGAGCGGTTCGCACTGGGCTGTATCATCCTGATTTTGCTCACTACCTCTGTGGGTCAGCCCATCGTGCTGTACGTTTCGGCACTGGGCAACGTGGATCAGTCCATCGTGGAGGCTGCCGAGGTGGACGGCGCGACCGACTTCCAGTGCTTCTGGAAGATCAAGTGGCCGGCCATTATGCCCACCACCCTGTACATTCTGGTCATCACCACCATCAACTCCTTCCAGTGCTTTGCACTGATCCAGCTGCTGACCTCCGGCGGCCCCAACCACAAGACCGATACCATTATGTACTACATCTACTACACCGCCTTCAAGCAGTACAAGTACGGCTACGGCAACGCCATGGGCGTGGTGCTGGCGGTGATCATCGCCATTCTGTCTGCTGTCCAGTTCAAGCTGGGCAACAAGGATAATTAAGGAGGTGCGGAACAATGCGCGCAACTGCTGCAAAAAAGCAAAAACCGTTGGAGCGCCATCCCAGTAAACTGAAAAAGATGAGCGCCTACGCCATTCTGGCGATTATCCTTATCAGCATTATGGCGGTGCTGTTCGCCTTCCCGCTGTACTGGATCATCACCGGCTCCTTCAAGACCGGTGCCGCCATCAATGCGACCACCCCGGAGTGGTGGCCCAGCCAGTGGGTACTGACCAACTACCAGAAACTGTTTGCCGGTAAGCGTGCCCCGCTGTGGCAACTGGCCGTGCCCTTCGGCTCCAAGTTCAGCGCCAACGGCGAGCCCGTCTACTTCTCGGTAGGCCCCATGGCTCCCGCCGCCATCCGCTGGATGATCAACACCGTGTTCATGGCCGTTATGTCCATGATCCTTACCTGCCTGACCGCCGCCATGGCCGGTTATGCGCTGGCCAAAAAGCGCTTTGTGGGCCGCAAGCTGCTGTTCACCCTCATCGTCTGCGCTATGGCACTGCCCAAGCAGGTCATCCTGATCCCCCTGCTGCGGGAGATGAGCGCACTGAACCTGTACAATACCATCTGGGCGGTCATCTTCCCCATTGTGGGCTGGCCGTTCGGCGTGTTCCTGATGAAGCAGTTCAGTGAGGGCATCCCCACCGAAATGCTGGAGGCTGCCCGCATCGATGGCGCCAGCGAGGCACGCACCTTTGTCAAGATCGTGCTGCCCATGGTCAAGCCCGGTATCGGCGCGCTGGCCATCTTTACCTTCATCAACAGCTGGAACGATTACTTCATGCAGTTGATCATGCTGTCCAGCACCAGCA
>OGWT01000990.1_pt1 | contig 22557 bp, 19 predicted proteins | sample 1576101 | NCBI WGS metagenome assembly OGWT01 (sample SAMEA3541481, study PRJEB24748) | human gut metagenome | biome: human gut; feature: human-associated habitat; material: faeces | place: China | collected 2012 | reverse complement strand
TTAAATCACGATGGAATTTACTCTTGCACTGGAATTTACTTTTTCAAGTCAGCAAAATTTAATAATCATAAAATGAAAAACCTTCCTTGTGAACATCCATTCCCACTTAAACTGTGTTATAATTTATTACATATTGTATATTTTATGTGGATGATTCTCAAGTTACAAGAATACAGTAAATATAAGGAAAAGGCAGGAAATTATATATGTATTATGTACCGGATGGCACCGAGCAGTGCGGTTATTATGAGTGTAAAGAGTGTGGAAGCAGGTTTCTGGATTTAAAAATCGCACCAACGTTGGTATGTCCATACTGTGGAGAGGAAGCAGATATGGAGATAGGACCTGATGAGGAGATGCCAAAAGTTGTAGAATCTGCGAAGCTTATTCAGATGGTTAGAGGCGTTGAAGAGGTAGAAAAGATGGATAAGCTGTTATCGCTTGCGGTGACAGGTGGCGATTTTAACTGGATATAAGAATGCAGATATTTGTAGACGCAGCAGATGTAAAGTAGCTGTCGCGGATGTGACATTGATTGAGAAGATTAGAGAGGCGATGTATTAAATCCAGGATAGCAAAGAGCATGATAGGCTCCTGGGGAAAAGGGAGGGATGACCATGAATGAATTATTAGGAAGTCGTATTAAGGCTTTGAGAATAGCTAGAAATTTAACACAGGAACAGGTTGCTGACAAAATCGGTGTGAGTAGACAAAAGTATGTACGTGTTGAAAGCGGAGCTAATAGTATCACATTAGATATCCTTTCTAAAGTTGCAGAAATATTAGAGGTGACAGTAGGAGATATCACTAGGGTGCTTGACGAAACATCGGTTGTAGCTTATCGCACTGGTGGTACAGAGTCTTCCTTAGAGAAGATCTTCGGTATGCTGGATCTTTTTTATGCCAATAAGCATATGTATAACAAGCTTCAAAATAATAATATTAGATAAGAGGAGGAGCATGTTATGCAGGAAAGCAGAAGAAAGGATATTCGAAGAACTGCAGCCGTTGTACGCGAAAAATGTAAGGTTAGAATGCTATCAATTAAGCATGGACGATATTAGCGATAGATTGATCGAAAAGAAACACGAAGAGGATGATTTGGGGAAGAGGTTTTGATAAAATCAAAGAAGCGTGTGCACTGTATGAAGGACCATTGCCTGAATATGAAATAAACGAAGCTGGTATTATGGTTCTTTGCAAGGCTTGTGATAAATATATGAGATTGCTGAAAAATGATAATCAGTATCCTAACCATATCCTGACCGAGGTGGTTAGGCTATGCAGGATGGAATGAGCTGTGGGAGGCAGTATGAACCAAATTTGCAGGGATATTTTCAGAGCCATACATGAGGGTAAATGGCTGAAAATAGAATATCGAAACAAGGCAGATCAGGTGACGAAATATTGGATAGGGATAAGAGACCTTGATCCGAGAAGCCGAACTATGAAGGTTGATGGACTTCATCTGGGACAGCTTACGATTGGAGAATATGACAGGATATTTATCGATTCAATATTGTCTACTGAGATAATAGAGGGGACATACTGCCCTGAAAATAGGTTACTTGTTGAAGATATTGAGATGCATCCAGAGCGTTACAAAAATATATTTGACAGCTCAGCAAATTTAAAAATACTAAATTATCTTGAGATATGTAATAAGCTTGATACGACTCCGTATATCACAGATTACGATTTGATTCATTACATTGACAGAGAGCGGATTAACTGTGGTATGTATCAGCTTACAGACCAGCAGTTCAGGGAAGTGGTTGCTCAATTTCAGTATTTTTCATCGCGGGAAAAAAAGAAAAAGCGGATCATTAAAAGTTAAGAGGCTGGCAATAAATGTCCTGAGTATAAACACTAATAAAGGACTCTATGTTCTTGCATATAGAAATCTAAATCTTGATGTAAAAAATCATATTTTTAAACCAGATGAGGAGATTACGGTGTGTATGCAGTTTTCTATAGATGGAAAACAAGAAAATGCAAGAAAATTTCTAGATGCCGATGAATATGAGCTTTTAGAGGATTTTGAGAAAAATCTGGAAAAAATAAAGGATGCAATAACAGAGCATGGCGGCAACAAATCTATAGTAGATGATATGCCATATGTTATAGGACTTGGCATGGATGTGGTTCTCAATCTGCACGAAGAATATAAGGCAATTATGGATATGTTTGAGGCTGATAATGTGACATATCCAATAAAGGCATTTTTTGGAGAGCTTCTTGATAGACCAAGAAGGACGAAGGCATATCCGATTGCACTGATTAATAAAAATATAAATCTGGATCAGTTGCTTGCAATAAACAATGCTATGAAATACCCTCTTGCATATATTCAGGGACCACCCGGCACTGGCAAAACAAATACTATAATAAACACGATAGTAACAGCATTTTTTAACAATGTCACAGTGCTGTTTGCATCATATAATAATGTCCCGATAGATAATGTTTTTGAAAAGCTCTCATCCATGAAGTATCGCGGGAAGACAATCCCATTTCCGGTGCTTCGCCTGGGAAATACAGAAAAAGTAATGGAGGCAATTAAATATATTAATGAGCTGCGTACACAGGTGCAGTCATTGCAGATTTTTGCCTCTACACTTGATAAGCGGAAGGATGATCGTATAGACAGGGCAAAGCGTTTGTCTGCACGTCTAAAGGAATATGAGGAAATTCTGGATTTAAAGGAGAGAAAAGAGACACTTACACATCTGATGAAATATCAGGAACATATGAAAAATACTATGAAGCTATTGCCGTTTCAGACAGATCTGCAAGGCTATCAGATGCAGAAGCTTGATAAAAGGATAGCTGCTATCGGTGAGATATCGGATGCTGATGCTATGCAGCTTCTGGATAGAAATGATGATGAATTTTATCAGTATCTGTTTTACACATCTGCACGCTATATAAAGGCGCTCGAGGAACCTAAATTCCAGGAGCTTAGACAAATACTGGATTCTGATGAGACACCAGAGAAGCTGGTGAATGAGTTTAACAAATATATGCGTAAATCTGAAAATGTAAGAAAGCTTCAGCGAGTTTTTCCTATAATCATAACTACATGCATTTCTGCGCACAAAATAGGTGAGCCTGAGCCTTTATTTGATATGACAATTATGGATGAGGCAAGTCAGTGTAATGTGGCAATCTCACTGGTGCCTATAATCAGAGGAGAAAAACTGATGCTGGTGGGAGATCCGCAACAGCTAAATCCGGTTATCCTGCTTGGAGAACTGACAAACAAAAAGCTTCGTCGCAGGTATCATGTATCGGATGAGTATGATTACAGAGAAAATTCAATCTATAAAACGTATCTTGCCTGTGATGCAGTAAGTGATGAGGTGCTTCTGAGAAATCACTACAGATGCAATAAAGAAATAATAGGTTTTAACAATAAAAAATACTATAACTCAAAGCTCAAGATACAGTCAAAGAGTAAGGAGCCTGAACCGCTTGTCTATATGGATGTGAAAAGCGATAACACACAGATAAAAAATACTTCTCCGGCTGAGGTTGAGGAAGTGGTGGAATATGCGCTTTTAAATAAAGATAAAAGCATTGCCGTGATTACGCCGTTTGTCAATCAAAAGCAATTGATTGAAAATGCAATAAAGCAGAATAAACTGAGCAATCTTGTTTGTGGAACGGTTCATGCATTTCAGGGAGATGAGAAGGATGTAGTACTGTTTTCTACAGCAATTTCTGAAAGGACAAGCTCAGGTACATATAACTGGCTTAAAAATAATAAGGAGCTCATAAATGTTGCGACATCCAGAGCAAAGGAGAAGCTGGTGCTTCTCGCAAATGGAAAAGAGCTGGAAAGACTGCATGCGGGACAAGCTGATGATGATTTGTACGAGCTGGCGCAGTATATAAAGACAAATGGCCATTCAAAAATTACTGAAAAGCATATAAGCTCACGAGCACTGGGAATACAGCCGTTCTCGACGGCTACAGAAAATGCGTTTCTTGAAAATCTAACCCATGCTCTTGAAAATATCTGGCTTTCGCAGAGTAAATATGTAATACACAAGGAGGTTGCCATATCACAGGTATTCAGAGATAACATAACCTATGATGACTTGTTTTACATGGGACGTTTTGATTTTGTTGTATACGAAAAACAAGGCAGAAGCGAATTGCCAATACTTGCCATAGAATTAGATGGAAAAGAGCACTTTGAGGATGCGGTGGTGAAAGAGCGTGACAGAAAGAAAAATGCGATATGTAAGGCACACAACATGGAAATTATCCGAGTGGAAAACTCATATGCGAGAAGATATAATCATATCAAAGGAATATTGATGGATTACTTTTCAAGGGTGCATTGATGATAGAACTTCTTATCAGATAATGATAGCGTGTAAAATGGCAAAACAAACAATAAAATGTGAGAACTCATATATAATTCAAAAAAGCATTTATGCTGGTTGGAAAGACTATATGCAAGGTTTGGAATCAAAAAAATACTGGTGCTAAATCTCAAAGACGGGTTTCCACAGAAATATGTCAAATGCAAATGGAAAAGAACAACGTAAGTTTTTTTGTGTGATAGTACAGAAAATTGGAGAGGTATTGTATGAAACCCAGGACAGCAAAGAGCATGGAGCTATATGATATATTGCTTAGGCGCGGGTATCCGGAGCCGTTTTGCGATGAAATAACAAAAAATCTAAATACCGATTGGACAGCTCAGAGGATGATAGGATATCTGTCACACTATAAAAAGCTTCCCATGGAAGAAATCGCCGATGAAATGCTTGCGATACTGAACGACCGCAACCGCATAATGCAAAAGCATGAGCTTGAGGAGACGAATGCAAGATGGAATGACTACTTAAACAGATAAAGCCTATTGATATTTTCTTCGGAATAAAAATTTCTGTCCATAACAAGCTTTGCTTTACAAAAGCCCCCGAGTCCGGAGGACAAACTGACACAGGTCATGGTGTAGGAACTGATTGAAAAGATGCAGATTTTAATGTACTATAAGTAAAAGAAAGGCAGGAAATTATATATGTATTATGTACCGGATGGCACTGAGCAGTGCGGTTATTATGAGTGTAAAGAGTGTGGAAGCAGATTTCTGGATTTAAAAATTGCACCAACATTGGTATGTCCATACTGTGGAGAAGAGGCAGATATGGAGATAGGACCAGATGAGGAGATGCCAAAGGTTGTAGAATCTGCGAAGCTTATTCAGATGGTTAGAGGCGCTGAAGAGGTAGAGAAGATGGATAAGCTGTTATCGCTTGCTGTGACAGGAGGCGATTTTAGCTGGATATAGGAATGCGGATATTTGTAAACGCATATGATATATTGCTAAGGCGCGGCTATCCGGAGCCGTTTTGCGATGAGATAACGAAAAATCTAAGTACCGACTGGACAGCTCAAAGGATGATACTAATAAATCTCAAGCTTCTGATCAACCAGTGATTCACCTTCATATACAAGCTTAAGTGTGAAGAAATTTTCTTCATTTTCAAGCAGGAGCTTTAAGAAGATAGCATCGCCTTCCCAGGTAGGAAGAGTGGGCACGATAGTTTTATCAACCCATTTGAGGTCACCTTCGTTGCATGTGATAAGCTTGCCGGTAAATTCATCAGCAGTGAAAAGACACATCAATTCAGGCTCCTGTTTATCACTTATAAAAGTTATGAGTGCGCGGAAACGGTAAGAGGTGAGTGTGAGCCCTGTTTCTTCTTTGACTTCGCGGAGCAAGCATTCTTCGGGTGATTCACCATTCTCGGCGTGACCGCCAACACCGATCCATTTACCTTCGTTTATATCATTTTCCTTCTTAATACGATGAAGCATGAGATATTGTTCATCGTGTTCTATGTAGCATAAAGTAGTTATTTTCATGATATACCTCCGACAGATGATTATAAAATGATATGCGGGTCACTAAGGTATACATCGAATTGCATGCAAGCATGCATCGATGATACCTTTTGACCCTTTAATCATAACATAAAATGTGGGGGAAAGGTATGAAAGTATAGAGGTTAAAACAGAGGGGCACATATATTTTTTGAAAGCGAAATAAAGCTCTGTGCATAAGTGGAAAGGTATGAATTTTTGCGGTATGCAATTACTAAATCATTTTGTAGAATAGGATTCCCTACAGAGAATACCTCCACAGGCCAAAATGGAGCAGCATATCGTACATATCCCTCCGGGGCAATGGTTACACCAAGGTTTTGTGATGCAAGCTGTATGCAGGTTTGATTATTTCTTGTACGGTACGGAACAGGTGGCTGTATTCCATACTGGTCAAACAGTCTTTGGGCGGAACGACCGGTATTCTGATCCGGAAAATGTAATATAAAGGGAGTGTCAGCGAACAGGCTTAAGTCAAGCCATGGGTAGCGGCACTCTTTTTTTGTTACTGCTTTTTGGGCAAGAGGATGTCCGACGGGCAGTACTAATAATATTTCTTCATGGCACAGCAGCTCATAATTTAGTTTTGGATGCTCCTGCCAGTTGCTTAAAATGGCAAAATCCAGATTGGTATCGGATATCAGCTTGTCCTGTATCGAATGGCCATATTCGAAAAAATTAATGCAGACACCTGGGTGTTTTTCGTTAAAAGCAGGCAGCAGCTGTGGTATAAGGCTGGTGCTGCGCATTGGCGGAAGCGCAATATTCAGCTCGCCATTATAGTAAGAGCGCATATCTGAAAGCTCTTTTTTCCAGTCCTGATCGAGTGCCAGTACTCTTCTTGCATAATCCAGATAACGCTGGCCCAAAAAAGTAAGATCATACTGGTATCCATTTCGTCTAAAGACTTTTCCACCGAGTTCTTTTTCAAGCTTGTGCAGATATTTAGTTAATGTTGGCTGAGAAACATAGAGTGCCTCTGCAGCACGTGTGAGATTATGATGTTCAGCTATCGCTATAAAATATTCAAGGTCAGTATATTCCATGACAGATCCCCCATATATGTAATTACATAAATCTAAAACTATGCCATAAAGGTATAGAATTGATGAAAACAATGAATTAGACACATGATATGTTTTATATTACTATTAAATTGTCGAAAGGGCAAGAGAAAGGTGATGTATATGGGGAAATATTTAGAGAAAGTATTTCGACTGTCACAATATGATACGAATATAAAAACTGAGTTGATTGCAGGAATTACAACATTTGTTACGATGGCATATGTTCTTGCAACAGTTCCCAATATGCTTGGAAACGCAGGATTAAACAAAAGTGCCGTAATGACAGCGGTTATCCTGTTGATAGTTATTACCACATGTGCAATGGCATTTTACACAAACAGACCGTTTGCACTGGCACCGGGGCTTGGAAGTACAGGAATAGTGGTATCCATGATAACAAATGAAGGCATTTCGCCGGAGAAAGCGGCGGGAGTGATATTCCTAAGTGGAATACTTTTTATCGCAATCTCTTTTCTGGGACTGCGAGAGGCTGTAGTAAAAGTGATACCGGTCAGTCTTAAACATGCAGTAAGTGCAGGAATAGGGCTGTTCATAGCTCTGCTGGGGGCAAAAAGCTGTGGACTTATAGCTGCCAATGAGAAAAAGAATAGTCTTACATTTGGTGATTTAAGGTCACCGGAAGTTATTCTCTGTTTGATAGGATTTTGCCTGATGCTCTTGGTAAAGATAAAAAATATACCGGGAGGCATTATTTTATCTATAATCATTACCACGATAGCCGGAATTGCGCTTGGTGTGACAAGACTGCCGGATAGAATAATTTCATTTCCTGGAAAAATGGATGATATATTTTTGAACATTGATATAAAGGGTGCATTGAATACAGCATATATTCCATTTTTGATAGCACTGTTCATACCGGATTTCTTCTCTACATTTGGCACAGTGCTGGGCGTAGGGGCAAAAGCAGGATATCTTGATGAAAAGGGAAATCTGCCGGGAATTGAGAAATGTTTTCAGGTGGATGCTGTGTCAACAAGTGTTGGGGCATTGTTTGGAATACCGAGCATGACTACATACCTTGAGTCATCAGCTGGTGTTGATGCAGGCGGAAAAACAGGGCTTACTGTTATATTTACAGGAATATGCTTTCTGCTCATGCTATTTTTCTCACCGGTTGTGCTGATGATACCGACAGCGGCAACAGCACCGGTGCTTATATATATTGGAATACATATGCTTGGTGCGATGAAAAATATTGATTACTCTGATATGACAGAGTATCTGCCGGCATTTTTATGTATTGGCTTTACAATATTTGCAAACAACATAGCAAATGGGATCTGTATAGCAATCCCGGTGTATGTACTTATGAAGCTGATTTCAGAAAAAGCGAAAGAGATACAGCCTGTTATGTACATCGTGACAGCTATTTGTATTTTATATTTTATAACATTGATATAAAGGCATATGAGGTACCGCATATATCAAATTTATATCAAAAGATCATACATGTAGAAAAGGAGAATCACATGAGTAAAAGACCAATTATAATTGATACCGATCCGGGCATAGATGATGCTCTTGCAATTGCGATAGCATTATTTTCAGAGGAGCTGGATGTTAAGCTGATTACCACTGTAGCCGGAAATGTTTCGCTTGAGCAGGTAACAGAAAATGCGCTTAAGCTTTTAAAATTTTATGAAAAGGATGTACCGGTAGCGAAAGGCTGTGCACAGCCGCTTCTGGCGGAGTTTGTGGATGCTTCGGATATTCATGGTAAAAGTGGAATGGAGGGATATGATTTCCCTGAGCCGAAAACAGAGCTTTTATTACAGGAGCATGCCGTAAACGCAATGCGAAGAGTGATAATGGAAAGCGATGAACCTATAACTATAGTGCCGATAGCTGCCATGACAAATATAGCATTATTATTCACTCTTTATCCTGAGGTAAAATCAAATATCAGAGAAATCGTCATGATGGGCGGTTCAGTCACCAGAGGAAATAAAGGTGTTATGTCAGAATTTAACGTGGCAACAGATCCGGAGGCCGCTGCAATGGTATTTAATTCAGGCGTTCCTATTGTAATGGCCGGACTTGATGTTGGCTGGAAAGCACTTGTTATGCCGCAGGATAGTGAAGAAATCAAAAAGATGGGAAAAGTCGGAGATATGGCGTATCATCTTTTCAAACACTACAGAGGTGGCAGCTTTAATACAGGGCTTAAAATGTATGATAGCTGTGCAATAGCATATCTGCTTTGTCCGGAGCTTTATACAGTTGAGGAAACCTATGTAGGAGTTGAACTAAATGGCACCATGACTACGGGATGTACCGTGGTTGATCTGAAAGGTTATCTTAAAAAGAAACCGAACGCAAAAGTGTGTACGGATATTGACGGTGAAAAATTCAGAGAATGGTTTAAGCAGTCAATTTCCAGATGTATATAATAATATTTAAGGAGGATGGATTATGACTACATTTGTCATGTATGCTGCAGCCATTATATCTGTGGCAATAGTAATTTTTATGCTTATCAAAAAGATGGATATTAAGATAACACTCTTTTTGATGGGAATTGTACTTATGTTTGTTGGATGTGCACTTGGAAATCCGCTTGGAGGCGAGGATTTTGTATCGACAGGGTCGGTGTTTTTAGATCCTTTAAAGGTAATCGCAGATCAGTTTAAGAGTACTATATCATCAGCAGGATTTATCATACTGATACTTGGCGGTTACTCAGCATATATGAGTGCCATAAATGCAAACAGCGTAACAGTAAACGTGCTTACAAAGCCGATAGCAAAGATTAAATCAGTATACATACTGGTACCAATCGTATTTTTACTCGGGAACCTGCTTTCACTTGTTATACCAAGTGCGTCAAACCTTGCAGTTATCCTGCTCGCAACACTTTATCCAATCCTTATAAAGGCTGGAATGAGCTCGCTTACAGCGGCAGGTATCATTGCTACAACAGCTACCATTGTGCCTACACCACTCGGAAGTGATAATGTAGCGATTGCAGCGGAGCTTGCGAATACAACAGAATTTGCAGGACTGACAGCAACAGATTATGTATTCAAATATCATGCAATAGTATCAATACCTACACTGCTTATCATGGCAGCAATCCATTTCTTCTGGCAGAAAAGATGTGATAAAAAAGCAGGCGTGATTGAGTCTAAGGCAGTAGAGAGCAAAGATGTTGAGGAAATTAAAGGCGGGGTATTGTACAAGACGGTATATGCTATTTTACCATTACTTCCTATTATTTTGCTTATCGGTTCATTTGCTGTACAGAAGATTACAGGAGCACAGATTGATATAAGCGTGGAAGTAGCAACATTATTCTCATTTATCGTAGCAATCATCTGTGAGATCATCAGAAAACGTAATGCTGGTGAGACTCTTAAAGAGACAGAGGCATTCTTCAAGGGAATGGGCGGCTCAATGCCAATAGTTGCTCTCCTTGTTGCAGGAACAGTATTTGTTACAGGATTAAAATCAATCGGACTCATCACAGCATTACAGAGTGCCATGACAGGTCTTTCAGGCGGAGGACTTGGATTTGTACTTCCACTCATACTGGTTGCGCTTACAGCACTTATCGTACTTTTAAGTGGAAGTGGTACAGCATTATTCTTCGCAATGGTTCCGCTTATGGTGCCACTTGCGGCAGCAGCAGGAATTTCAGCGCTTGCGGTATCTATTCCAATGGGACTTGCCGGAAACCTTCTCCGTGCGGTTTCACCGGTATCGGCAGTAGTAATGATTGTGGCAGGAAGTGTAAAACGTGAGCCGCTTGAAGTAGTAAAAAGAACTTCTGTACCAATGATTGCAGGAACAGTGGTAATGTTTGTACTTTCTATGGTAATATTCCTGTAGGAAAGTATATGATTATATTTGAAAGAAATATATTATTTGGAGGGATGCAGACGTGAAAGCATTAAATTATGGATCGTTAAATATTGATTTTGTATACAATGTGGAGCATTTTGTGAGAAGCGGAGAAACCATATCCTCACAGAACATGGCAATATTTGCGGGAGGAAAAGGACTTAATCAGTCTGTAGCCCTTGCCAAAAGTGGCATAGACACATGGCATGCAGGTAATATCGGCGAGGATGGAGAGTTTCTGGCAGAGATACTGCAAAAAGCGGGAGCACATACAGACTTCATCACCCGTCTGCCGGGCAGAAATGGCCATGCTATCATACAAAAACAGCCAAACGGTCAGAACTGCATACTGCTGTACAGTGGTTCAAACAGGCAGAACACAAAGACACAGGTGGATGAGGTAATATCCCATTTTGAGAAAGGTGATTATCTGATTCTGCAAAATGAGATAAACGAGATTTCATATATCATGGAACGGGCGCATGAGAAGGGCATGATAATAGTACTCAATCCGTCGCCGATGGATGAAAAAATTTTTACATATCCGCTTGAGTATGTGGATTATTTCCTCCTTAATGAGATAGAAGCTAAGGATTTGACAGGATTAGGCGATTCCGTTGGAGAAGTCAGGTGTATTGAAACTGATGAACTCCTTGATGCAGTATGCAGTCATTTCCCGAAAAGTAAGGTTGTGTTGACTTTAGGAGAATACGGCTCAATCTATAAAGATGAAAAACAAAAAATTCACCAGCCGATAGTGAAGGTACCGGTCGTTGATACAACAGCGGCAGGAGATACATTTACCGGATTTTTTATCGGAAGTATCGCAAAAGGGCTTTCACCGAAGGAAGCAATGCAGATAGCAGCAAAAGCATCGGCTATAGCTGTTTCAAGACAGGGAGCAGCACCATCTATACCTGAATTGAAGGAAGTATATGATTTTGACCGGTAAAGGGTATGGTATTATGGGGGAGCACGAAAGACCTTGAGTTTATAATGAACTCAAGGTCTTTTTCTGTATTATAAGCAATGAATTTATAAAAAATATAAAAATCTGTATGAAGTTGGACTACTAAATACAGTAGATATGGTGTAAAATGATTCTTATAGTAAAGTCAGGACATTATCAAATGCAATAGAACTATGGGAATATAAGGGAATGTATATAACAATTATACGATATAAATTTTAAAAGAAGAGGGAATATCATTATGGCAAAAAAGGTTACTATAAAAGATATAGCTGATATGGCAGGGGTTTCAATCGCAACCGTTTCGCATGTTATAAACAGAACAAGATATGTGAGCCCGGACCTTGTTGAAAAAATAGAAAATATTATCATAGAAACCGGATATCATAAAAAAATAGAAGAAAAAGAAAGACGACTCAAGGTTGGAAGGCAGTCGGAAATAGTTGCAGTTATTCCAAATGTTGAAAGCACCATTTATCGTGATATGGTGGGATATTTAAAAAAATATGTTAGCATTCAGGGGTATCAGTTTTATATTGCAATTACGGACAATGATATTAAAGAAGAGGCTCAGGTACTGGAAGGACTGATACAGAATAAAAAAACAGCAGGTATTATACATGTACCAGTCAGTGATGTTGCGGCAGATTATAAAAAGCTGATTGAATCTGGAATTCCATTTGTCTGCATGGAAAGAAATATTTTGGGAGATGGTATAGACTCTGTTGAATTTCGAGATAGAGAAGCCATTTTCAAGGGAACTGATTATCTGTTACAATGTGGTCATAAGAATATTTTGTTTTTAAGAGAAAGCTTGAAGAGTACGACGAGAGATGAAAGAACACGAGGCTTTCTCCTTGCATTAGAAGAACATGGAATCAATACAAATGATGCAAATATTTCAGACATTAATATCGAATCCGGAGCTGATAACTGTATTTTGGAAATACAAAAGGCAATGAGACGATATATGCCAACTGCAATTATGGCAGGGGGAAATAGAATTACTTTATATCTTATGAAAACTATGAGGGATAGAGGAATTGAATGTCCTGAAGAGATATCGGTTGTTGGATTTGGTGATGAGGGATGGTCGGAGTTAACGTATCCACCATTGACGATTTTGAAGAGAGATGTTGAAGGACTGAGCAGACGAGCAGTAAATATGCTTTTTGAAAAGATAAATACAGGACATGTGATTGAACAGGATTATTATGCCGATGTAGAGTTGATAATAAGAAAATCCACGAGAATGTTGGATAATGGACCTTTTGGAGAAGAAGCAGCTACACCGGAATCAATAGTCATAACAAAAGAGGAAAAGAGCCGTTTGCGTGCCGGAAATTTCCGTGTGGCAATTTCGTTTCATTATACAGGAACATCATGGGCGGAATTACACGAAAAGGGAATCCGCGATGAATTGGAACAATATGGAATTGATATTATATCAGTAACAGATGCACATTTTGATGCATCTTTGCAAAATGCACAGCTTGAAGGCATTCGTTTACAGAAACCGGATGCTGTAATTGCAATTCCGACTGATGATAAAGAAACAAAAGAACAATTCCGTGAATTGGCAAAGGTGTCAAAGCTTGTTTTCCTGAGTAATGTCCCTGAGAATATGGAAAAAAATAGTTATGTTTGCTGTGTGTCTGTTAATGAGATTGAAAATGGAGTTAATGTTGGCAGAATGATGGGGGAGTACTGTAAAGGAAAACACGTGGAAGCCGGATTTATCATACATGGAGCGGTCTTTTATGGTACGCGTGCCAGGGATGAGGTCGCGGAAAAAATTATTTCAGAACAATACAAAAATATAGATATTAAGGCAATAAGAGGTTTTGGAGAAATTGAAAATGCATATCAGGTTTGTAAAGATATGATTACTGAGAATCCACAAATTAAAGTCTTGTATGTAAGCTGGGATAGACCGGCGCTGTTGGTAATTAAGGCGTTGAAAGAGATGCATAGAGAAGACATCGCTATATTTACAACTGATTTAGATTATAAAATTGCACAATATATGGAAAGTGGTATTGTAAAGGGATTAAGTACTCAAAGACCTTACGAGCAGGGAAGAACAGCTGCGCATGTGGTAGCGAAATCTTTATTAAGTAATGATGTGCCGAAATATGTTGGAGTGCAGCCGTATGTTGTGGATGCTAAGCAGCTAGGAAGGGCATGGAAGGATATTTTTCATGAGGGAATGCCAGAAGAAATTAAATAATGCCAAATAAAATTAAATATCTAAAAAGAAATATATGCGAAGAAAAAGAATATCATTTTGGTATTCTTTTTTTAGTTGTTGGGAATTTACGTAAAAAATACTTTTGGAATGTTAATTTGCGCAAAACACAATCGTATAATTGTTGAAAACGACGAATTAAACAAGGTTTTACGTAAAATTATTGACAAATAATAGAGCAAAATATATCATGTAATCACAGAAACAAACAAAAACAAATAAATTTACGTAAATTTAAAAATGGAGGAAAAAACTATGGCAAAAATAAAAAAATTATTAGCGTTGGGTTTATGCTTATGCATGGCAGCAGGTATTACGGTAGGATGTGGCGATAGTAAGTCATCAAAGAATGGTACAGATTCTGGAAAGAAAACAAATGATGGATTATCGTTTGCATTTTGTACTAATACCTTAAACAATACATTTCAAAGCTCAATTGATTCAAAGCTAAAAGAACTGTGTGACAAAGATGGAATATCATATACATGTTTAGATCCTGACTATGATTTGAATAAGCAGCTTAGCCAGTTGTCAGATGTAGCAAATAATGGATATGATGCAGTATTTGTTATTCCTGTTGATTCAGCAGGAATAACATCAGGACTGGCAGAAATAAGCGAAGCTGGTATTCCTATATTTAATGTAGACACTGCAGTTATTGATGATGACCTTGAGAGCTTTGTAACACAATTTGTTGGAACTAATGCGTATATGGCAGGCCAGCTTGTTGGAGAACAGATGGTTAAGGATCATCCGGATGGAGGAAATATTGCAATTTTGGATTTCCCTTCAAATGAAAGCTGTGTTGATCGTGTAAATGGATTTCTTGATGGACTTGGAGACAGCAAAGATAAGTTTAAGATAGTAGCCCAGCAGGATGGTGGAGCAGCCTTAGACAAATCAATGGAGCTGGCAGAAGACATTATTACAGCATCTCCTGATATGGATGCATTTTTCTGTATCAATGATCCATCTGCACTTGGTGCTGCAGCTGCTATTAAAGCAGCAAATAAAACAGGCAAAATTGGTGTATATAGTATTGATGCCTCACCGGATGGAAAACAGGCATTACTGGATGATGAATTTACAGCTGTTGCATGTCAGGTACCTGTACAGATTGCAGATTATTCTTTTAAGGAAGCTGTAAAGTATGTTAATGGAGATACTAAAATTGATGAGAAAAAGGTATATCTCGATTCGCATTTAGTGTCTAAGGATGAGGCTGAGAAAACTCTTAAAGAATGGCAATAATAAGGGAGAGTTATTATGGGACAGACAGTATTAGAAATGACAGGGATAAAGAAAAGCTTTGCAGGTATTTATGCTTTAAATGGAATTGACTTTTCTTTGGAACTGGGCGAAGTACATGCACTGCTTGGTGAGAATGGAGCAGGAAAGTCAACATTAATTAAAGTGCTTGGCGGAATTTATCAGCCGGATTGTGGATTGATAAAAGTTAATGGAAAAGAAGTAAAAATTGATGGAGTCCCAGCAGCAAGAGCAAATGGTATAGGTATTATACACCAGGAAATAGTATTGGTGCCTTACCTTACAGTTGCACAAAATCTGTTTTTGGGAAGAGAAATTAGAACTAGACTTGGAACCTTGGATGAAGCGGAGATGAACCGCAGGGCAGCAGATATGATCTCTGCCCTGGGGGTCAATATAAAAGCTGAAACAGTAGTTGAGAAGCTGACTATCGCACAACAACAAATGGTAGAGATTGTAAAAGCTGTATCATTTAACGGAAAAATAATTGTTATGGATGAACCTACATCATCTCTTTCAAATGAAGAGGTGGAGCAGCTATTTGGAATTATTGAGAATCTAAGGAAGAAAAAAGTAAGTATTATTTATATTTCTCATAGAATGGAAGAGTTATTCCGAATATCAGATCGAATTACTGTTATCAGAGACGGAACATATGTAGGAACAAAAAAAACTGTCGAGACGAATGCGAATGAATTGGTAGCAATGATGGTTGGAAGAGATCTTGATAATTTCTATGTAAGAGATTATTGCGATGTGGAACATGCTCCAATTGCACTTGAAGTAAAAAATCTATCACGTCAGGGAACATTTGAAGATATCAGCTTTTCGGTTCATAAAGGCGAGATACTTGGATTTGCAGGACTTGTAGGCGCTGGAAGAAGTGAGATTATGGAAGCTGTTTTCGGAGCAAGACCATATGATGCCGGTCAGATTTTCCTGAATGGAGATGAAGTGCATTTTAAAAATCCTATGCAGGCAATTAAATCAGGAATCGCATTGGTTCCTGAGGACAGAAAAAAACAGGGGCTTGTACTGGGAAACAGCGTTGCATTCAATTTAACTTTATCGAGTCTGCGTTTTTGTATGAATGGAATTGCTATCAGTGAAAAAAAACGTGATTCGACTATTGAACATTATAGTAAAAGACTTAGGATTAAAGCAGCTTCTCCGGAGATTGAAGCAGGTAGTCTTTCGGGTGGAAATCAACAGAAGGTTGTACTTGGAAAATGGCTTGCAACAAAGCCGGATGTATTGATTCTGGATGAGCCTACAAGAGGCGTAGATGTAAATGCCAAGTATGAAATATATACTGTAATAAATGAACTGGCAAAGGCAGGCATTGCAATTATTATGGTTTCAAGTGAATTGCCTGAGATTATCAACATGTGTGATAACGTTTGTGTTATAAGAGCAGGTAAGCTTGTTGGAAAGCTCGGAAAAGACCAGATGAATCAGGAAGAAATTATGAAGTATGCTGCAGGAGGCGTAGAGTAATATGAGTGAGAAGAAAAGAGAAGTAAATGCATTTGGAAAAAGAAATCCATTTACTTCAATTATAAAAGGCAATATAGGAATTATTGCAGTATTGATTATTATGTGCGTAATAGTGTCAATTGCAACGGATAAATTCCTTACAACAAATAATATAATTTCTGTTTTAAGACAAATTTCAATAAATACATATATCGCACTGGGAATGACACTCGTAATTATACTGGGACACATTGATTTGTCGGTTGGTTCAATTGTTGCGATGTCGGGAACCCTTACGGTTGGACTTACTGTAAATCAGGGAATGCCACTTATAGTGGCAATAATTATTGGATTGGCAGTAGGAACTCTTGCTGGATTTATCAGTGGATTTATAGTATCTCATTTTAAGGTACCTGCATTTATTATTACAATGGCAATGATGAATATTGCAAGTGGTATTGCATATGTGTATACAGGTGGACAGTCTACACGTATTACAGATAAGATGTTTATAGCTATAGGTACAGGATATTTGTTTAATGTAATTCCGCTTCCGGTAGTATATATGGTAATTTTGATTGCAATATTCAGTTTCCTTTTAAGCAAAACTAAATTTGGAACTTATGTATATGCAATTGGAGGAAACAGGGAAGCTGCAAGATTATCCGGCGTTCCTATTAAAAAAATAGAAATTATTGTATTTACGCTTTCAGGTGCGCTTGCAGCCTTCGCAGGACTTGTTCTTTGCTCAAGAATGTATTCAGGACAGCCATCAGTAGGAAGTGGATATGAATTGGATGCAATTGCCGCATGTGTACTTGGTGGAACATCAATGACCGGAGGAAAGGGCCGGATAAGTGGAACTGTATTTGGTGCGATGGTAATTGGAATTATTTCCAATGGATTAAATCTGATAGGAGTTTCATCTTATTGGCAGCTAATCATTAAGGGTCTGATTATTGCATGTGCAGTTCTGCTGGATTGTCAGAAGGATAAAATAGCGTTGTTAAAAAATAAGGTAAGGGCTGCAAAATAAATTGGAAAGGAAATCTGTTCGTTTTTTACAATACACAGAAAGATAAGCAAATGGAAATTTTTCGTAAAATGTCTTTCGCGGATTCTACGGGAGATGCAATTCCGTTTTACCACGAAGGAAAATATCATATTTTTTCACTTACATCTCCACAGGGAACGACCGTCTATCCGGAGAGACTGCGTACAACCTGGAGCCATAGTATATCGGATGACTTAGTGCATTGGCAGGAGCTTCCGACGGCATTATATCCGGGAGAAGGAGATGAACCGGATGCTTCAGGAGTGTGGACCGGTTCAGTAATATATGGTGAGGGACAATATCATGCATTTTATACAGGATATTGTCTAACAGCGGAGTTTCAGCAGACCATATGTCACGCAACAAGCGATGATGGAATAACGTGGACAAAAGATATCGCAAATCCGGTTATTACTCCGATGACAGAGCTTTATGAAAAACTTGATTGGAGAGATCCGTATGTTTTTTATAATGAAGAAGATGAAAATTATTGGATTTTGATTTCAGCGAGAAGACTTGATATGCCGGTTACACGAAGGGGCTGTATAGTGCTGTACCGTTCAAAGAATTTAAAGGATTGGACGTATTATGGACCAATATATTCACCGGGGCATACAAATTGTCCGGAATGTCCGGAAATGTACAAGATGGGAGGTCACTGGTATTTGTCTTACTCAAGATTTTCAGAGTTTGTAAATACAATATACCGTGTATCAGAGTCTCCATTTGGTCCATGGAGAAAACCTAAAAAGGATGGTATTGGTGGAAGACGCTTTTATGCTGCTAAGTCAATGCAAAATGATGATGGAAGACGTTTTTATTTTGGATGGGCGCATGATCGTGCAGAGCAGAGTGACAAAGGTGAATGGTATTGGGGTGGAACATTTTGTATTCCACATGAAGTGGTGCCAACCGAAAATGGAGAGTTAAATGTAAAGTTACCATGTGAATATGAGCATATATTTGATAAAGCTGTTAATTGGAAATATATATCAGTTCTTGGAAATGCAAAAGATTATGGTGAAAAAACTATAACATTGAATGCGCTGGAAAGCTGTTCATATGGATTTTTGAGACATACGGAAGAAAGCTATATGCTGACATGCAAAATAGTGCCAAGAGAAACATATGATACGTTTGGTATTCTTTTAAAGTCTGATAAAGAGGCAAGTGGATGTTTATTCCTTGAATTTGATAAAGCAATGCAAAGAGTCTCATTTTTAAATCTTCCGATGGGAGTGGATCCATTTTGGGTGCAGTCGTGTCAGGCGGTTCCACCGGCAACCGAGCCGGGACCGGATGGGGTGCGTGTCTGTGAGAAAACAATGCAAATTGAAGACGGAAAGGCAATAGACGTAAAGATTATTGTGGATCATGACATGATAGAGGCATTTATTGATGAACAGGTAGCGTTCACATATAGAATATATGCCAAACCGGAATTTGAAACTGGTATAATTGCTCAGGATTCAAATGTTGAATTCTATAATTTAAGCATTTCCGGAAAATAATTGCGAATGGGAGAGACATGGATGGAAAAAGAATATGATATAGTTGCTATGGGAGAATTATTAATTGATTTTACACCGGCAGGAGTTTCAGAAACCGGCATGTGTCTTTATGAACGTAATCCGGGAGGGGCACCGGTAAATATGCTTACTGCAGCAGCTAAAGCAGGATTGAGAACAGCCTTTATAGGCAAGGTTGGAAATGACATGCATGGTAAATTCTTAATAGAAGCTGTTGAAAATCAAAATATTAACAGCGATGGCATTATATTGGATGATAATGTATTTACTACACTTGCATTTGTAAATCTTACAAAAGATGGAGAAAGATCATTTGCGTTTGCAAGGAAACCCGGAGCAGATACAATGATAGGGTACAAGGAAGTCGATACGGATTTATTACAGAATACAAAAGTTTTTCATGTGGGTTCACTCTCTCTTACTGATGAACCTGCACGTTCCACTACATTCCAGGCAGTGAAATGTGCAAAAAATGCAGGTGCAGTTATATCATATGACCCCAACTACAGGGCACCTCTTTGGAATAATGAGAAGACTGCTATAGAACGTATGCGTTCAATGCTTCCGTTTGCAGATATGATTAAATTGTCCGATGAAGAAACTGCTTTACTTACGCCATACGAAAATCCGGATGAAGCAGCAAACTATTTATTAGACCATGGAATAAAAATAGTTGCAGTGACACTCGGAAAAGAAGGGGTGTTAATATGTAATAGGAAGGATCATCAAAAGGTAAGTGGTTTTTCAAGTCAGGTAGTAGATACTACAGGGGCAGGAGATTCATTTTGGGGCGGATTTATGTCTCAATTTGTAAAAAGCAAACTTAACCCTGAAGATTGTTCTATTGAAGAATTAAAAAAATTTGCAAGGTATGGAAATGCAGTAGCAAGCCTGTGCATAGAAAAAAAAGGAGGAATATTGTCGATTCCTGAAGAAAAGGAAACTTTTAAACGTTTACAGCTAAGTGTGTGAAAAAACAATCGTAGTGCAAAATAATTGAAATTATACGATTATAGCCTAGCTATCAATTTTAATAAACATAGTAATGAAAAATGCAACATTTCTCTAAGAAATGTTGCATTTTTTTCTTACAGTTACTATATCGGACATCAATTCTAATACTTTACCCCTAATTACATTAAATTTTAAAAATTTATTTGCACTTTATTGGTTGTATCTGCTTTTTTTGACGACCACTTCCCATAAAAATCCTTGTTCTTAGACGAAAAATGCAACATTTCTTAGAGAATTGTTACATTTCACATAAGCATGGAAACAGCTTAAATCAAGTGCACGGAGGTATACAGAATGCTTAAATTATCGCTTAAAGAGGGAGAATATGTAAACATCGGAGACAACATCAGAGTGGTCTATGCCGGTGGAAGCGGAAAGAACGGACGTCTCATGATAGATGCTCCAAGAGAGATGAACATCTCAAGGTCTAACAACGATCCGAATCCTGAGAAGAGAAAAGATACATATTATCCGGAGCCAAAGATTTCAGAGGAAGCACAGCATGAAATCAAGAAGATTATCTGGAACGAAAGACAGAAGAAGGCAAAGCCGACTAAAGCAGATAAGAAAGCATAGGCAAACAAGTTAATAGGCGGCTGTGGCGCAAGTCACACCCGGGAAGCCGCTTGTTATAGAAAACCGCAACTGCTTAAATAAAAATATACACAAAGCAGCTGCAAAAACCTCGGGAAAAGGATTTCCAGAGGTCAAACATAATAACCCACGAACGTGGGACAAGGAGGATTATATTATGGTAGTACAACACAACATGCAGGCAGCAAATGCCAACAGAATGCTCAACGTAACAACAGGTCAGCAAGCTAAATCTACAGAGAAGCTTTCTTCTGGTTACAGAATCAATCGTGCAGCAGATGATGCAGCAGGACTTACAATTTCTGAGAAGATGAGAAAGCAGATCAAGGGACTTGACAGAGCATCAACAAACGCAGAGGATGGTGTTTCAGCAGTACAGACTGCAGAAGGTGCCCTCACAGAGGTTCACTCAATGCTTCAGCGTATGAATGAGCTTGCAACACAGTCTGCAAACGGAACAAACTCTAACACAGACCGTAAGGCAATACAGGACGAGATTGACCAGCTCACAACAGAGATTGATCGTGTATCAGAGACAACAAAGTTCAATGAGACATACCTCTTAAAGGGTGACGGAGCAGAGAAGGCACATAAAGTAAATGCACATGATGCAGGACTTGATGGAGTTACACTCACAGATAAGGGTGATACAGTTGATGTTACATTAAAGACACTCAATGCTGGTGATAAGATAAGTATTGCTGGTAAAAATTACACTATAGGTGGAGTAGCCGCAGATGTTACATCTATGTTAGGTGATAAAGGGGCTAATATTGCAACTAATCACAATGATGTTACAGTGAATGGAACAACCTATAAATGGTATGATAAAATTGATGCAGATATCACTGCCGGAACGAAAGGAACTGCCGCAGGTTGGTATTCTAATGATCCATCAACATTAAACAATAAGACTCAGGCTGTAACAGCTGATTATGCAGATGCAGCTGAGTTTGCAAATGTAAAGGGTGCAACTATTTCAGTAGGATCTAAATCTGTTACAACAATTGATGATACAAAAGCAGATGGTATTGATGATAATGACTCAACAGTTATTACTGCAACAAAAGCATATCAGTTACAGACAGCTGAGATCGTTAAGGCAAGCAGCATTGGAACTGATACAGCAGCTAAAAATGCAACAACAGTAAACGATGCATATGATACAGCAACTACAAAATTCACTCTTAATAAGGGAACTGTTTCATACAAAGATGCCTTAAGCTTCAACCTCCACGTAGGTGCTGATGCTGACATGACAAACAAGATTACAGTCAACATCGACTCAATGAACTCTGCAGGACTTGGAGTAAAGGGTATCAAGGCTGATACAGAGCAGGATGCTACATATGCAATCGATGCAATCGCAGATGCTATCTCAACAGTATCTTCACAGCGTTCAGCACTTGGTGCTGTTCAGAACCGTCTTGAGCACACAATCAACAACCTCGACAACGTAGTTGAGAATACTACATCAGCTGAGTCTCGTATCCGTGATACAGATATGGCTGAAGAGATGGTTAACTACAGCAAGAACAACATTCTTGCTCAGGCTGGACAGTCTATGC
>OGWT01000984.1_pt1 | contig 22591 bp, 16 predicted proteins | sample 1576101 | NCBI WGS metagenome assembly OGWT01 (sample SAMEA3541481, study PRJEB24748) | human gut metagenome | biome: human gut; feature: human-associated habitat; material: faeces | place: China | collected 2012 | reverse complement strand
AGTTGGTTCCGTTGCAGCATTCCTTCAGTATACAAGGAGCTTTTCACAGCCCATAACTCAGATTTCACAGCAGTTCAATACTCTTATTTCAGCTATTGCAGGTGCCGAGCGTATATTTGAGGTTCTCGACGAAAAGCCGGAAGTAGATGACGGATATGTAACTCTTGTAAACTGCAATGTTGACGAAAACGGAAATATTACCGAAAGCGAAAAACGTACAGGTACATGGGCATGGAAGCATCCCCATTCTGACGGAACACTCACATACACTCTTCTTAAAGGTGATGTGCGTTTCCATAACGTTGTTTTCAGTTATGACGGCAAAAAGACGGTTCTTAATAACATTTCTCTTTATGCAAGACCCGGTGAAAAGATTGCCTTTGTCGGTTCAACGGGAGCGGGTAAAACTACAATTACAAACCTTATTAACCGTTTTTATGACGTTGAAGAGGGTAAAATAACCTATGACGGAATAAATGTCAAGAAGATTAAAAAGAGTGATTTGAGAAGAAGCCTTGCAATGGTTCTTCAGGATACCCACCTGTTTACAGGAACAGTCCGTGAAAATATCGCTTACGGCAACTTTGATGCAAGCGAAGAAGAAATCGAAAATGCAGCAAAACTTGCCAATGCAGATTCCTTTATTAAGCGTCTGCCTCACGGATATGATACGATGCTTACCTCTGACGGTGCAAACCTTAGTCAGGGACAGCGTCAGCTCCTTGCTATTGCACGAGCCGCCGTTGCAGATCCGCCGGTACTTATCCTCGATGAAGCTACCAGCTCCATTGATACACGTACTGAGGAGCTTATCGAAAAGGGTATGGATAAGCTTATGCACGGCAGAACAGTATTTGTAATTGCCCACAGACTTTCAACAGTCCGCAATTCCGACGCCATTATGGTTTTGGAACACGGTGAGATAATCGAAAGGGGAAGCCACGATGAGCTTCTCCAGCAGAAGGGTAAATATTATCAGCTTTATACAGGTCAGTTTGAACTGGATTAAAAGCAAAAAGATAATGAAAAGGACAGCTTTAAAAAAGCTGTCCTTTGCTTTTGTAAAAACTTAATCTTTGCAGATTAAAGCATAAAACTTAGCAAAAATGCGTACCTCTTGACAAAACAGGATGGGTTTATTAGAATATTTTCGGCCTGCTCAAAGCGGGCTGTTTGTTTGAGAAAATTATTGAGAAGCTTACGTTAAAGAGGGGTAAGAATGAAAAAGGAGAACGATCTCGGACGTGATAAAATCAGCAGCCTTGTTTTCCGCATAGCGCTGCCCAGTATGCTTGCACAGTTTGTCAGTGTTCTTTACAGTATAGTTGACAGAATATATATCGGAAATATTCCCGGAACAGGCGATATAGCTTTAGCGGGAGTCGGTGTGTGCGGTCCCGTTGTGACGATGGTAGGTTCTGCGGCTTTCCTCATCGGAATAGGCGGCTCGCCCCTTATGAGCATACGTCTTGGCGAAAAGAATGTTAAAGCGGCGGAAAAGATTCTCGCCAACAGCTTTTTATCTCTGTGTGTTATTTCCGTTATTTTAATGGCGGTTGTCATGCCTTTGGCAACGCCTATGCTTCGTGTGTTCGGTGCAAGTTCAGTGACCCTTCCATACTCCACTGAATACTTTCTTACATATATGATGGGAACGCCTTTTGCCCTTTTGTCAGTGGGAATGAATCAGTTCGTAATATGTCAGGGATACGCCAAAAAAGGTATGAAGTCCGTAATGCTCGGCGCTGTTTCAAATATTATACTGGATCCCATTTTTATTTTCCTTTTTGATATGGGAGTAAAAGGTGCGGCAATTGCCACTGTTATTTCACAGATTGCAAGCTGTATTTATGTACTCAGTTTTCTCTTTGGCAAAAAGGTTCCCGTAAAAATAACCTTTTCGGGATACAGCTTTAAAATAATAAGAAAAATACTTGTTTTAGGCTTTTCTCCTTTTGCCATAATAGCTCTCGATAATGTAATGATTATTGCGATGAACAGTGTTTTGCAGCACTACGGAGGACCTGAGCAGGGGGATATGCTTGTTACCTGCGCCACAATAGTGCAAAGCTTGATGCTGGTTGTAACAATGCCTCTGGGTGGTATTACAGGAGGCACTCAGACTATTTTGGGTTATAATTACGGTGCAAGGGATACTGGACGTGTAAAGAAAGCGCAGAGATATATTTTTCTGCTGTGCGTTGCCTTTACCGGTATAATGTTTGTGCTTTCATGGACTTGCGGTATCTATTTTGTAAGACTTTTTACATCAGATGCAAGGCTTTTGGAAGAAACCATGAAAGCCGTAAGAATCTGTACTCTGGCAATAATACCTCTCGGTATACAGTACGAGATAGTAGACGGCTTTACGGCAATGGGACAGGTTAAGTTTTCTCTGCCCCTTTCCTTCTGGAGAAAGGGAATATATTTTGCAGCAATCTTTCTGCTTCCCATGTTTTTCGGAGCAAAAGCGGTATTTTATGCGGAGCCTCTTTCCGACATAATAGGACCTGCCGTTTCGGTGATAATTTATCTTATATTCATGAAAAGAATTTTAAAGAAACGTGAAAGTGCATCCCTTATTGAAACAGAGCCTCCGGCGCTGCAAAGGGTATAAAATGAATATGAAATCAATAAAAGCGGACTGATTTATTCAGTCCGCTTAGTTGTTGCAAATATTGTTTTTATTTTATTATAACAGTTTCTCTGTTTTGATTTTTAGCATAGTCCTCATTATTTTCTTTTACTATGTAAATAGGTCTTCCCTTTACTTCGAGATACATCTTTGAAAGATACTGTCCTAAAATGCCCATACAGAAAAGCTGTATTCCGCCTATAAACAGAATAAGGCAGGCAAGGGATGGCCAGCCGGCAACGGGATCGCCGTAGATGATTGTTTTGAAAAATACTATTAAAAGCATCACAAAAGCCAAAAGGCAGAATATCAGACCTGCAATTGAAGATATCATCAAGGGAGCCGTGGAAAAAGCCACAATTCCCTCAAGGGAATAAAGCAGGAGCTTCCAGAAATGCCATTTTGTTTCGCCGGCAACACGCTCCACATTTTCGTAGGGAATCCACTTTGTTCTGAATCCTACCCAGCCGAAAATGCCTTTTGAAAAGCGGTTGTATTCGCTCATAGAAATAACCGAATCCACCATTTTTCTCGTCATGAGTCTGAAATCTCGTGCTCCGTCCATGATTTCAAAGTCAAGGGTTTTGTTTATTATTTTATAAAACATTCTCGCAAAGAAAGAACGGATTGGTGGTTCGCCTTTTCTTGTAACTCTTCTTGTGGCGGCACAGTCATATTCTCCGCTTATAAGGTAGCCGTACATTTCTTCAAGAAGCTCAGGGGGATCCTGCAAATCTGCATCCATAACAGCAACATAATCACCGGTAGCCATTTCAAGACCTGCATACATTGCAGCTTCTTTGCCGAAATTCCTTGAAAATGAAGAGTATCTCACTCTTTCATCCTGTAAAGAAAAGCGTCTGAGTACATCCAAGGTTTTATCTGATGAACCATCGTCTATGAAATTTAATTCCCAGTCAAGATAATCCATCTTATCTGCAATTTTGCATATTGCGGGATAAAAAAATTCCAGTGCCTCTTCCTCATTATAGCATGGTACTACAATTGAAATTTTCTGTTTTCCGTTTTCCATTTTTACACTCCCTTCGTATTAATACGTAACTTTTATATAAAATAGGTGTAAGCAGTTATAATCATAGAAAGACTAAAAAGCATTTATATATTAAGTCAAGGGGTATAATTTGTCAACTGCGTGTATTTACCTTAAAATACAGACTTTAACATTTTAAGAGATGTATTTGCATGGTTTTACAGGTATTGGCAAATTAGGCAAATATAAAAATTAAATTTTAGTAACGATTTCTTAATAAATAAAGGACGCAGTTATCTACTCTACTGCGTCCTTGCTGCAATTTATATTGATTACGAGTTTTTAAAATATTCCTCAATGGGAGTACCGTTGAGAAGGATATCTTTAACTATAATTTTTCCCTCATACACAAATATCCGAGCGTAGTATGTATCATAAACAACGGGCTCATCATTATTTTGGGAAATCCAAATTCGATTGTATTTATTATTTATATAATTTGATAAAGCGGCACCGGTCTGGCTATCTGTTTTGTAAGAAATATCTGGGAAATTCCATTTGATATATGGCTCATCTGTTCTTATATAGTATGGAGTTTCAGGTTTTTCATAGGTTATTTTGTCTACATATGCTATGCCTTCAGAATCTACATCCAGCAATGCGTAGATATACTGGGTGTTTTCCAGGGGCTTTTCGTCATGAATATATTCGCACCCATAAGTATGAAATGTCACTTCATTTTTATCATTTACTCCATGAGGTTCTATATGAATATAATATTCTTTTCCGTTATTCTCTATTTTACTTTCATAAGAAACAGAATATGCTATCATGTAAGCAGGTACAAGAAGCTGAATTACAAAAATGCCGATAAGTGCATAAAAAAGCTTTTTACGCATTTTTATCATCTCCTTCCTGTATTTTTGCAAGTTCTTTTACACTTTTAACCAGTGCGAAATTTACTATAAGGAGTATGGTTCCTAAAACAATCAATACGAGTCCGTTAAAGAGCATGCCAAAATTTGCAGTGAGAATCAAATATCCGATATTAATCAGAACTAAAAGAAGACCTGCATTCATCTCTATAAAATCTCCATGACGAACTCCGCCCAGAACCAGGTTGACTGTAAGTATTACGGTGAAAATCCAATATATTACCAAAACAGCAAATCTGAGCCAGTGTACGTGTTCAAAATCAAGATACGGCAGCAGGAAATCTATTGCAGTCCATGCGCAAAGAACTGAAACCGAAATTGTACGGTTGATACTTTCCTTTATATTTTTTCTGCCGGCAAATATGCATATAGCTGTTGCGGCTGCTATTATAGCTATCCAGATTGGGTAATTGTCTGAAAAATCTTTGAAGTAGGATTCAAAATATGAACTGTAAAGACGTGATGATGAGTAAAATCCGGAACCTATAATTCCAATATAACTTCCCAATTTAAAGGGGAGGGAATAATCCTTGTTATTTTTGTCAAGGGCCGTAAATGCTGCTGTGCATGCAAGGAGTGAAGCTACCGAGAAAAGATCGGTAATTATTCCGCTGAATATGTAAATCAATACCACTGATCCTGCGGCGCTTGCCCAAAGAGAAAATTTGAACATGGGTTCTTCTTTTTCTTTTCTGTGGATGTACAGATAAATAAGTCCCACACAGAAAAGGGCAATGATCAAAAGCAGATACAAGGCATTTTCTGTTATAGAAAGTCTGTATATGCCCCAGTGTATTACTGCATAATAATATGCTGCCAGAGGAACTGCTGCTCCGAAAAGGAATATGGCGGGCAGGAAAAGCAGTCCGTCAATCATAAGGCAGTTTTCATAGCCGAAGTGGATGTCATAAATGCTGTTTATCATGGCAATAGTCGCCACAATTCCGGCGCACCAAAGAACGGATGCTCCTTCACGCCAGGGAATAAGATTTATCTTCTTTTTGTAGACAAAAGCTGCGCAAAGCTGTCCTGCAAGAATGGGGACGAAGGCAAAAATTGTTTTAACGGGTATGGGGAAATTTCTCCATCCTGTCACGAATACAAAAATCAAACCCGTTGCGACGAAGAGGGAGCCCAGTACTGCCAGAATTATTGCCGCTGTATTTATGGGCTTTTTCTTATCTGGTTCAAGAGTTGTCTGTCTTCTTTCGCCGTAAATGATCTCTTCTATGGGAGCATCAAAAACCTCGGAGAGTTTTTCGAGCATATCAATGTCCGGCTGAGTTCTGTCATTTTCCCAGTGAGAAACCGCCTGTCTTGAAATGTGCAGTTCAGCGGCAAGCTGCTCCTGAGAAAGACCTTTTGCGTTTCTGAGCCGTTTTATGTTTTTCGCAACTTTTGCCATATTATCACCTCCCTATTATTTAATCATATTTTATATATAATGTCACGCTATTCTTTGTAGCATAACGCAAATACGTTGTTTTGACTGTGAAAATTTAAATCCCGCCCTGTTAAATTAAAACAGAGCGGGATTTTTTCTTGCAGTACGAAAAAGAGAAGTTATAATAATTTAGAGAGGTGTTTTGGTTTTCAGCCTGCAAGCTCGTTAACTGTGTTGTGCATTACGTCGGCAAATTTCTGACGTGAATATTTTTTAAGCATAAGTGTTTTTGCAAACTCACGGTGGGCTTTGGTATAATTCTTTTCATAGATTTCAAAAAATGCTTTTTTGAATCCATCCTCGTCCTCAGGGTCAACGGAGATTCCAAGACCGCTGTGGTCAAGTATATTCTTTGCATCTCCTTTGGCTCCGAGAAGTACAGGGCAGCCGCTTGCAAGAACCTCATAGAGCTTTATGGGTACCGTGTCAAGCATTTCTCCGCTTCTCAGTGGGATTATGCTTAAATCTGCACTGGAAAGCAGAGTGAATACCTCGTGCTGTGGTACAGGATCCTGAAAGGTGATGTTGGAAAGCTCCATTTTTCTTGCCTTTTCTATAAGCTCATTTTTAGCTGCTCCGTTTCCGAAGAACATAAAGCGTACAGGCATATCTCTAACTTCATGAGCGATATTCAGCACATGGTCAAAGTTATATGCTTTTCCGATATTGCCTGCGTACACACAGGTGAAACGGTGGTCGAATCCGTATTTTTCCTTTACATTTTCGTCAATTGAATGGAGAACAAACTCACCGTCAAGACCGTTGCCCACATACTTTATTTTATCAGCATATTTTTCACCCAGTTTTTCTTTCAGCTTTTCAACTTTTCCGGGGCTGACAGTTGTAATGGCATCTGATTTTCTATACATAAAGTCTGCAATTTTTTTAAATGCACGATAGATAAAGCTTTTTTCAGAAAGCTCTCCTATTTCGCAGGCGACATCGGGCCATATATCCCTTATGTCAAAAATCAGTTTGCATTTTTTTACCTTTGAAATCAGATAGCCTGAAATGCTCAGAAGCAGAGGAGGAGATGTTGTCACAATAACATCTGCCTTTCCTGCTGTAAGGGAAGCGAAAAAGCTTGTGGCAGCAAAGCTGAGGTTATTAAGAAGTCTGAAAACGGTATTCTTTTTAACCATGGGGATTGACGGCGCATATTTAACCCTTACCCCCTCAGGTGGATTGTATTCGCCGTATTTTTTATTTAAGCTGCTTGTAAGAACAGTGATTTTGTGTCCCTCTTTCGCCAAATGGGAGGCGATTACACCCATTCTTTTGGCGCATGGTGCGTTTGAGGGCATAAACTCATCACAGTGAAATAATATTTTCATGTAAATTCCTCCAAAAGTGAAAATTTTTTCAAAAAGACATCAAAATCGTCAAATCATCGTCTTTTGGAGTGATTATATCATAAAGAATTTTGCTGTTCCATGCATAAATATTTCCGGAGGTATATCATGAATTTTTCCTATTCCGATAAAGAACTGCAATTCCTTTCAGAACGTGACAAGGTACTCGGAGAATACATAAGAAAAAAGGGCAGAATCGAGAGAAGCGTAGACGGCGATATATTTTATAATGTCATAGACAGTATCGCCGGACAGCAGATTTCTTCATTGGCCCTCGAGACTGTGCGGAAAAAGCTTTCAGAAATAACCGGAGGGGTTACCCCTGAAAAGATAAATGCACTTACTGCTGAGGAAATAAAGCAGTGCGGTATTTCTCTTAAAAAAGCTGAAAACATAAAAGCTTTTGCTGAAAGTGTTTGCAGCGGAAAAACAGATCTGGAATCTTTTAAAAATAAAGAGGACGAAGAAATAATAGAAGAGCTGACAGCATTTCGTGGAATCGGACGCTGGACAGCGGAAATGACGCTTATATTTGCATTACAGAGAAAAAACGTTTTAAGCTTCGGTGATTTCGGAATAAGAAAAGGGCTTTGTGTCCTTTATGGATATGAAAAAATAGATAAAAAGCTTTTTGAACAGTTCAGGGAAAGATTTTCTCCTTATGGTACAATTGCTTCATTTTATCTTTGGGAAGCGGCAAGGGAAAGCATTGATTTAAACAAAGAGGATTTTGCAGTAATAAAAACCCCTGTCGGCAGCCTCGAAATAAAAGGCGACAACAGGGGGATAAAAAGTATATTGTGGACTGAGGAAGAAGAAAGAGAAGCCGAAAATATAATTGTCAAAGAAGCAGTAAAGCAGCTTAAAGAATATTTTGACGGCAGGAGAAAAATTTTTGATGTCCCGCTCAATACACATGGAACTGAGTTTCAAAAGAAAGTATGGCAGGAAACCGCAAAAATTCCTTTCGGAGAAACACGCACTTACGGAGAAATAGCGGCTGCTGTGGGAAACCCCAAAGGCTCACGTGCTGTGGGCGGAGCAGTCAATAAAAATCCAGTCAATATAATTGTGCCCTGCCACAGGGTAATAGGCGCTGATTCATCCCTTACGGGATACAGGGGAGGCTTAGAAAGAAAAAGGTATCTGTTGGAGCTTGAGGGCATATTAAAGGCATCCTGCTGAATAGCAGAGCAGTCCCAACAAAGCGAAGGTTTTAGGCCCGGCAATTCCGTCGGCGGTAAGTCCGAAAAGTTCCTGTATCTTTTTTACTGCTGCCTGAGTTTTCGCACCGTATATGCCGTCTGCCGTAACTGAAGGTATATTCTCATAAACTTTGCTCAGATTGTTTATAAGCTCCTGAAGCTTTTTGACATCGTCACCCTCATCGCCTGGTTTAAGAACTATCTGTGGCACAAGTGGACTTTCAGGAAGCTTTTTATCGGGAGATAAAAACTTTTCAATGCCTAGATAGGCAACTAAAAGTTTCTGCCATGTTTTAGGGCCTACTACACCGTCGGGAGTAAGTGCCTGACGTCGCTGAAATTCCTTTACAATCTCCTGGGTTGTCGGTCCGTAAACTCCGTCTATTTTAATTCGTGGAATATAGGAATAGTAATCGGAGAGAAGATTAATTATATACTGAAGAAGTCTTACGTTGTTGCCCTTTTCACCGGGTTTTACAGTGTCGGGATAACGTCCTGCAAGCTCTTCGAAGGTTATTCCCTCGGAGGAGAGTTCCGAAAGCTGTTTTACCGCAGCGTAAATATAGCTTATTTTGTACCAGACAGAGCTGTTAACAATTCCGGTCTGCGGCATATTGAAAATGCTTTGAAATGCCAGAACTGCTTTTCGTGTTTCGGGGTCGAAATATCCGTCGGGGTTAACGTAAGGTATCATGGGATAATTTCTGCCTATACGGTTCAGCTTTACCTGTATGGCTCTCACTGCGCTGCTTCTGTCGCCCTCTTTTAAGGGTGTACCGGGATAAGAGGTCTGAAAGTTTCTTACAGGAGCATCTGCGACTATATCTATATCATCGCCGTAGTAAAACTGCAATATTTCATAAGGGGTGTATCCCTGCTCGGCAAGATCCACAGTGCCCCACTGGGAAAGTCCGTCGCAGGTGACGGTAGTTCCGTTACAGAATTTTGCCGCAAGGGGAGAAATATCGCCACGACGCTTTATATAGTCGTTGAAAAGTTCATCGACTATATCGTCAACGTTCTGGAATGTATCTCTTCCGTAGATATATTTCTGGTCAAAGGCAGTGGAAGAGGTTATGTCAAAATTATAGCCTTTGCTCCTGTACCATTCATTGTAAATTCTGTTAAGGGCAAAGCTTACCTGAGCGTAAACATTGGCTCTTATGGCGTTTTCAGGCCATGTGGGATATATTTCACTGGAAGCTACATTCTTTATGTAGTCGGGAAAGGGAACTGTAACGTTTCGTGCGTCAGAGTCCGGCGGCCCTAAGTGGACTGTTATATATTCGGGAATATAAGGTGCGCCTTCAAGCATAATAAAGCCTCCTTTAAAGGTCAGGTTCGTTTTCCATGTATTCTATGGGGTCTCCGGGGAGAGGATTAAGCTGTACATTTTGTACGGAGGTTATGCCCTCAAAAATTGGTACACCACGGTTTATGACGGTGCGGTAACCGGGAGCATCAGTTCTGATGTCATAAACCGCATATACATTTTTCCCTTTGGGAGCTTCTGAGTTTTCCACAGGCGGAGCAGGAAGAGAAATTACCGGAGTTTCGCCGCTCTTGTCAGTGAATCCGAAATACCTCAGAATCTGTTTTCCGTTATCGTTTTCCGTAACGAGAACCGAGGCACCCTCTATAGGCATGGCTTTATTTCCCACGTTCACCATGACTTTAAGGTATCCTGTCTGTGTGTTTGCCGAAGGAGAAGACTGATCCTCACCGTTGTCACTGCCCAGCTTCAGCTGATCAGATGAAGCCTGCAAAGACACTGTTGGTATACTATTTTCTTCCTGCATGGGCTTAGGTTTATATTTCATTATGTCTTTTTTATATCTCTCCACCATTTCCTCAAAGGATTCTTTTTGATTATTCATGTCTGTTCCCCCTTATAGCATCTGTCTTAATCAGTTTATGCAGAATCAGATGAAAGGGTCACTTGTATAAAATTTGCTCAAATTTAAAAATATCATTCTAACCTGCGGAAGTTATTCTGCGGGCTTTTTGCTTTTAAGGTGTATAAAACGGTGATACAAAATGTAGCATTGGGTAAATAATAAATAATTTTAAATTATTAATGTTGATTTTTTTATTTAAAATGATACACTGGTATTGATGAATGGTGATAAAAGAGATTATTTATATATCAGTATCTGTTTTTTAAAGGAGGCGGCTAAAATGATATGATTTTATATAACTGCTGATAATGCAATCGAGAATTATCATAGATTTATAAGAAACAAGGTGATTTTATGAAAGAAAGTAAATTTTACAAAATTTCAGATAAAATCTTTACAGTTGTAACGTGTGCCGTGGTTATAATGTTTGTGCCAACCCTGATTATTTATGCTTGGATTTGTTATGGTACACCTCCGGAGCCGATATTTAAGTTTAACCGAGTGTTTTTCAGTGAGCAGGTAATATGGGCTTTTGTCGGAATAACCATTTTTGCTCAATTACTGTTTATTGCTTCCCATATAAGGAGATACAAGGGTAACCCTGGGGGGAGATTTTTAATTGCTGTTATGCTTCTTAATCTTGCTTTAGAAGCTCCTGTTGTCTGGCTTTTATCTCTCCATAATCTTGAACCCATGGTTCTTTTGTGGGTTCCGCCTGTTTTTATTTTGGCAGAGCTGACGCAGAAGGATTTCAGAAAAGGGATAGATAAAATTTTCACCGCCGTAACCTGGATAATGGCGGCAGGTTTTGCTTTGTGTGTCATTGCAATTATAGCGCAGGTGATAGCTCGTATTATAAAAGCACAAGATTTTCCCTCTGTATTGCATGGTTTTTTTGAGACAAACACCTTTGCTGTGTGTATTTTAAGCATAGTAGTCGCTCTTGCACAGATATTATTTATGTTAGTTCACTTCAGGGAGCTTAAAAGTGAAGAGAGCAGAAAGATTCTCATTGCACTTATTCTGAATACATTTATTGCAGTTTTACCGCTCTTCGTTTTATATGTCTATTCTCCGATTATTATATTTTATCTCTGTGCTGCGCCGCTGTTGATTTATGTTAAAACGGCAGGCAAAAAGTTTTTTGAAACAGCATAACAGCCTATAGGCAAATCAAAAAGGCAGAGCCGCTAAAGCGGTTCTGCCTTTTATGCTGTAATGATTATTAAATTTTTTATGCCTTAGCCTTTTCGAGTGCCTGCTGGATGTCTTCGATAATATCTTCAACATCTTCAATGCCAACAGAAAGGCGGATAAGGTCTGAGCTTACACCTGCTGCCTCAAGCTGCTCGTCATTAAGCTGACGGTGAGTTGTGCTGGCGGGGTGAAGAACACAGGTTCTTGCATCTGCAACATGTGTTACAATAGCTGCAAGCTTTAATGAATCCATGAACTTTGTAGCTGCTTCTCTGCCGCCCTTGACGCCGAAGGAGATAACTCCGCAGGTGCCGTTTGGCATATATTTCTTTGCAAGGTCATAGTACTTGTTTCCGGGAAGTCCGGGATAGTTGACCCATGAAACCATATCGTTTTTCTCGAGGAATTCAGCTACTTTCTGAGCGTTGCTGCAATGACGTTCAACACGAAGGAAAAGGGTTTCAAGGCCGAGGTTCAGAAGGAATGCATTCTGGGGAGCGGCGATTGAGCCAAGGTCACGCATAAGCTGAGTTGTAGCCTTTGTAATATAAGCGGCATTTCCGAAAGATTCTGTGTATGTGATGCCGTGATATGATTCATCGGGAGTTGTAAGTCCGGGGAACTTGTCGTTCTGTGCCCAGTCAAACTTTCCGCCGTCAACAATAACTCCGCCGACGCTTGTGGCGTGTCCATCCATGTACTTTGTTGTGGAGTGAGTTACTATATCAGCACCGAACTCAAAGGGACGGCAGTTGATGGGTGTGGGGAAAGTGTTGTCAACAATAAGCGGTACGCCGTTATCGTGAGCAGCCTTTGCAAATTTTTCAATATCCAGTACATCCAGTGAGGGATTGGATATTGTCTCTGCAAAGAAACACTTTGTGTTATCCTTAACTGCTGCGCAGAGCTCCTCATAAGTTGAATCGGGGCTCAGGAATGTGCAGTCAATGCCGAGCTTCTTAAGAGTGACGGCGATAAGGTTAAATGTTCCGCCGTAGATTGCAGCGGAGCTTACAATGTGATCACCTGCGGAGCAGATGTTGAAAAGAGCAAAGAAGTTTGCAGCCTGACCGGAAGAAGTGAGCATTGCACCTACGCCGCCCTCAAGAGCTGCGATTTTAGCTGCAACGGCATCGTTTGTGGGATTCTGAAGACGGGTATAGAAATATCCGCTTTCTTCAAGATCGAAAAGTCTGCCCATCTGCTCGCTGGACTCGTATTTATAAGTGGTGCTCTGGATAATGGGGAGCACTCTCGGTTCACCGTTTTTGGGGGTGTATCCCGCCTGAATGCACTTTGTGTTTATTTTCATGGGTATCACGTCCTTATGCTAAAATTTATTTTGAAAGAAATCTGCCCATAAGGGAGGGACCTTCTTCAATGAAGATGCCTGTCTTTGAGGCAGTTTCTTCGTTTATTGAGTCAACGCCGCTGTCCTTTTCACCATTCTTATGATAAATCATAAAGGGAACAGGGTCTGAGGCGTGTGTGCCGGTTACAATAGGTGTAGGATGGTCGGGGAGAATCATCACTTTGTAGTCATCGTATTTTTCGAGAGCCTCAAGAACAATGGGAAGCACACGGGAGTCAATAAGCTCGATTGCCTTAACCTTGTTTTCGGGCTCGTTTCTGTGTCCGCACTCGTCGGGAGCTTCAATGTGAATGTATACAAAATCGCTTCCGTTTTCGAGCTCTTCAACAGCCTTCTGAGCTTTGCCCTCAAAGTTTGTGTCAATATATCCTGTTGCACCCTCAACATCGGGAGTATTCATTCCTGCGCAGATGCCGATACCTTTAAGGAGGTCAACGGCAGAAATAACGCTTCCCTTTACTCCATAGAGCTTTTCAAACAGGGGAAGTGAGGGACGGCTGCCCTGACCCCAAAGCCAAATAGCGTTTGCGGGACGTTTGCCCTCGCTTATGCGCTTAAGGTTTACGGGATGATCTTTAAGGATTTCGCAGCTTTTTTCCATAAGCTCCAAAAGACCTGCGGCATCGGGATTTTTGTTGAGATATCCGCCGATTTTTCTGCCTGAAATATCATGGGGAGGTGTAAGCTTTCCTATCTCAGTCTTACCGCCGTGCCATACAAGGCAGTGACGGTAACTGACTCCGCTGTAAAAAGCGAAGATGTCGTTTCCGAGCTTTTCCTCAACTGTTTTGATAATCTCAGCAGCTTCTTCACTGGAAATATCTCCCGCACAGTAGTCAACCATTGTCTTTTCGCTGTAATCTTCCTCGTCAGAGAGAGTTACAAGGTTGCATCTTAAAGCAACGTCTGTATCAGAAAGGTCAATGCCCATGCTTACTGCTTCAAGGGGAGAACGTCCCGTATAGTAAAGGCAGGGATCGTAACCCATAACGCTGAGGTTTGCAACGTCGCTGCCGGGGGTAAGACCGGGAGCGACTGTTCTTACAAGACCTACTGTACCGTGTTTTGCCATGCGGTCAAAATTGGGCTTTTTAGCCACCATCATCGGCGTTTTGCCGCCGAGAGCCGGCACGGGATAATCTGCCATGCCGTCATATAAAACAACTACATATTTCATCTTTCTCTACACCTGCATTTTTACCGGATTATTTTATTATTTGAAGTATTCTACGCCGGCCTCGAAAATCTGGGGATCCTTGCAGCCGGGTACGTTGAAGTAAAGGTTGTCGCCCTTTCTTTCGGTGTGTCCCATTTTACCGAATACACGTCCGTCGGGGCTTGTGATACCCTCGATAGCGCATACTGAACCGTTGGGGTTAAAGGGAATATCTGCGGCGGGTTTGCCCTCAAGGTCAACGTACTGAGTGGCAACCTGTCCGTTTGCAATAAGTCTTGCAAGAGTTTCGTCATCGGCAACGAAACGTCCCTCACCGTGAGAAACGGGAACTGCAAATACATCGCCTGCATTTACCTTTGAAAGCCAGGGAGATTTAACGGAGGCTATTCTTGTGTAAACCATTGTGGAAACGTGGCGGCCGATTGTGTTGAAAGTAAGGGTGGGATCATTTTCCTGTGTATCCACAATCTTACCGTAAGGTACAAGACCTGTCTTTATAAGAGCCTGGAAGCCGTTGCAGATACCGAGCATAAGTCCGTCACGGTTTTCGAGAAGGTCTGTAACTGCATCCTTTACCTTTGCGTTTCTGAGAGTTGTAGCGATGAATTTACCTGATCCGTCAGGCTCGTCACCGCCGCTGAATCCGCCGGGAAGCATGATTATCTGAGAAGTCTTAATAGCTTTTACAAATCTTTCAACGCTCTCATCAATGCCCTGTGATGTAAGGTTGTTGAGAACGATGATTTCAGTTTCTGCTCCTGCTTTTTCAAAAGCTCTTGCAGAATCGAACTCACAGTTTGTGCCGGGGAATACAGGGATTACAACCTTGGGCTTTGCAACCTTGATTGCAGGAGCATTGTTGCTTCTCTCAGTATAGAGGGCAACTTCGTGCTTCATTTCGGGAAGCTTTGTAACCTTTGTGGGGAATACGTTTTCGAGTTTTGCGCCCCAAACTTCGGCAAGGTCAAGTGTCTTTGCGCTTTCGCCGCCGAGGGTGATTGTTTCGCTGTCATTTGTAACGCCGAGGATTACGCTGTCAAACTCTGAAAGGATGCTCTCATCTGCAATTTCAGCAACAACGCTGCCCACCATGGGAGCAAAGAGATCTGTTTCTGAAAGAGAATCACTGAACTTAAAGCCCTGAGCGTTACCGAATGCCATACGGCATACGCTTGCTGCTGCGCCGCCTTCACGTACTGCGTCTGCGGCAAGGATTTTGCCGTCTCTTACCATTGTATAAACATCACTGAGGAACTTGTTTGCCTTATCCCAATCGGGGAGAAGAGTGTCGGCGCATACGGGGAAGCGAAGAAGTGCTACCTTGCTGCCGCTCTTTTTGAATGCTGCGGAAACAGTCTTGCTTGCCTTTGTTGCAGAAATTGCAAAGCATACAAGTGTGGGAGGTACATCCAGGTCATTAAATGAACCTGACATACTGTCCTTACCGCCGATTGCGGGAGTTTCATAGTGAAGCTGTGCTGTAAGTCCGCCTAAAAGTGCAGCTGCGGGTTTGCCCCAGCGTTCAGGCTTATCATAAAGTCTTTCAAAATATTCCTGCATTGTAAGACGGCTCTTGTGAGGATCTGCGCCGATAACTGCAAGCTTTACGAGGCTTTCTGTAACTGCGTAAACAGAACCGTGGAAGGGACTGAAACGGCTGATTCCGGGAATAAAGCCGAAGCTCATTGCTGTTGCGGTATCTGTCTTTCCGTCCGGTACGGGAACTTTAGCGCACATTGCATTTTCGGGTGTAAGCTGATATTTACCTGCATAGGGCATGAGAACTGTTGCAGCTCCGATGGAGGAGTCGAAACGCTCTACAAGGCCTTTCTGTGAGCAGACTTCAAGTCTTGAAAGGTTTGCCTTAAGTGCGTCAATTCCCTTTTTGCCCTTAACTGCTGCGGGAACAGCTGTTCTGTAATCATCTTTAGCTTCAGCGGCTGTAATAAGAGCCTTTGCGTGCTGAGTAACACCGTTTGTATTGAGGAATTCACGGCTGAGATCGACAATCTTGTCGCCTCTCCATGTCATTGTAAGTCTGGGATCTTCTTTAACCTTTGCAACAATTGTTGTCTCAAGGTTTTCGTCATATGCGAGCTTTGCGAAAGCCTCTGCATCCTTTTCGTCAAGAACAACAGCCATTCTCTCCTGAGATTCACTTATTGCAAGCTCTGTTCCGTCAAGTCCGTCATACTTTTTGGGAACAAGGTCAAGGCTTATGTCAAGACCGTCTGCAAGTTCACCGATTGCAACGCATACGCCGCCTGCACCGAAGTCGTTGCAGCGCTTGATCATTCTTGCAGCGTCACCGTTTCTGAAAAGACGCTGAATCTTTCTCTCTGTGGGAGGATTACCCTTCTGAACCTCTGCGCCGCAGGTTTCAATGGATGATGTATCGTGAGCTTTTGATGAACCTGTTGCACCGCCGCAGCCGTCACGTCCTGTACGTCCGCCGAGAAGTACGATAACGTCTCCGGGAGCTGGAACTTCTCTTATTACGTTGGCTTTAGGTGATGCACCTACAACTGCGCCGATTTCCATGCGTTTTGCTGTGTATCCGCTGTCATATATTTCGCAGACCTGACCCGTTGCAAGGCCGATCTGGTTACCGTATGATGAATAGCCCTGAGCTGCACCGACGGTAATCTTCTTCTGAGGAAGCTTACCGGCAAGAGTTTCCTCAAAGGGAGTTGTGGGGTCGCCGCTTCCTGTTACACGCATAGCCTGATATACATAAGCTCTGCCTGAAAGGGGATCACGGATTGCACCGCCAAGGCAGGTAGCAGCTCCGCCGAAAGGCTCAATCTCAGTGGGATGGTTATGGGTCTCGTTCTTAAACTGAACAATCCATGTTTCAGTGCCGTGAGAAGTCTCAACGGGAACTTCAATGCTGCAAGCATTTATCTCGTCGCTGACATCAAGGTCGTCAAGCTTTCCTCTTTTTCTGAGTACCTTGCCGCCGATAGTAGCCATATCCATAAGGGTCATGTTCTTTTTGCGCTCGCCGTAGACTTCGGTTCTTGCTACAACATATTCGAGCCATGCGTCCTCAATTGCCTTTGATACTGCGCTATTTTCGATGTCAACGCTGTCAAGCTGTGTGAGGAATGTTGTATGACGGCAGTGGTCTGACCAGTATGTATCAATAACTTTAAGTTCTGTAATTGTAGGATCTCTGTGCTCTGTGTTTGCAAAGTAATCACGGCAGAAGCACAAATCCGCAACGCTCATTGCAAAGCCCATTTCCTTGTGGTACTGAGCTATTTCATCATCTGAGCGGGAAATGAAGCCCTCTACTCTTGCAACATCTGCGGGAACCTCAGCTTTGATGTTGAGGCTTTCAGGCTTGTCCATAGATGCAAGTCTTGATTCAACAGGGTTAATTATATATCCCTTGATTTTATCAAAATCACTTTCGGAAATATCGCCTTTGAGAGCGATTACCTTTGCCGATGCAACAACGGGACGTTCACCCATTGTAAGGAGTGCGATACACTGAGCAGCGGAGTCTGCACGCTGGTCGTACTGACCGGGCAGGTATTCTGTTGCAAAAACACGCCAAGCGGGATCAATATTAAGTTCCGTTGAGATGTTGTCGCCGTTAGGCTCTGAAAGGATTGTAACAGATGCTCTCTCAAAATCAGCGTCGCTAATTCCCTCAAGGTCATATCTGTTAATAAGACGTAATGCTTCGAGGTTTTTGATGCCAAGGTTATCTTTTAAATCTGCAAGCATATGTCCTGCTTCAATATCAAACCCGGGCTTTTTTTCGACGAAAAGTCTTTTCACATTTGACATATAATCAGCTCCCTGCACTGTAATTCAATATAGATAAAAATATAATATCATATTACAGATTAATATAAAAGGGCAAAACTAAGGAAGATTGTTTAAACCTCTTTAATTTTTTTGTTAAAATTTTGAACAGAGAAAAAATAACTGAAAAATCTATTGACAAAGGATGGTTAAAAAGTTATAATCAAATCACAATATTGATAATCATTATCGATAACGAGTGGAACAAACAACGTATTGAGCTTTAAAGTAATTGAGGAGAATAAAATGGGCACAGTAAGAAGGTCAAAACAAAAAGAGATTATTTATAATGCTCTTATGGAAGAGCCTTGTCATCCTACCGCTGATACATTATATAATAAATTAAAGCCTGAGCATCCTAATTTGAGCCTTGCCACAGTGTACAGGAATTTGAATCAGTTTGCCGCTCAGGGAAAAATACTGAAAATTCAGGTTCCGGACGGAAGCGACCGTTTTGACGGAAGCATACACAAGCATTTTCACGGATTCTGCACACATTGCGGTGAGGTTTTCGACATAGAAGAAACAGAACTTGAGGGAATTGAGGAAAAAATAATGAATGTTTCCACCCTAAAAGTGACACAATATAATTTAGTAATTTACGGTATTTGTAACAAATGCCGTGAGGATATACACTAAAAATAAAAAGGAAAAGGAGAAACAACTATGGAACTTAAAGGATCAAGAACAGAAGCTAATCTTATGGCGGCATTCGCAGGAGAATCCCAGGCAAGAAATAAATACACTTACTATGCATCAAAGGCAAAGAAAGAGGGCTATGAGCAGATAGCAAATCTTTTCACAGAGACAGCAAACAATGAGAAGGAGCACGCAAAGATCTGGTTCAAGCTTCTTCATGACGGTATTCAGGATACACACACAAATCTTGAGGATGCAGCAGCAGGCGAGAACTATGAGTGGACAGATATGTATGCAAAGTTTGCTGAGGAAGCAAGAGAAGAAGGCTTTGACAAGATAGCATTCCTCTTTGAAGCAGTTGCAAAGATCGAGAAAGAGCACGAAGAGAGATACAGAAAGCTCATCGAGAATATGGACAATGACTCCGTATTTGAGAAGGAAGAGGAAGTGGGCTGGATCTGCCTTAACTGCGGATATTTCTGCTATTCAAAGGAAGCTCCCGAGAAGTGCCCCGTATGCGATCATCCGAAAGCATACTTCCAGCTTCGTGCAAAGAACTATTAATTTAAAAGTCATCTGACAGATAATATACCCGCAGTGATTTGTTCACTGCGGGTTTTCTTTATAATCCATAATATTTTGACATGTACGTATAAACTTGTTATTATATAAAATAAGGAAATATAGAAATACGGGGCTGAAAACAGGTGAGCTTATGGAGAAATATAAAAAATATTACGGTGCGGTAATTGCAGCGGCAGTAGCAGTGATAATTATTTCGGCAGTATGCGTTAATTTTTTTGTTGATAAGGATAAAACAGACCCTGACAGCATAGGCTATTCAGACTCTGCAAAAGAGAATGAGCCTGATGATAAAAAAGAAAACGAGGGCGGAAACACTGTGCAGACAGAAAGCGAAAAATCTGTTTCAGCTACTCTTACCGATAAAAACGGTGAGGGAGAGATAACCCGCGATATGTCTTATGATAAAGTCAAGGCGGCTTTGGATAAGGCAAATGTCACTTATAAGGCTGAAGATATGTATATAGATGCTTCAGACGGCACAACGTATCTTTTCTGGACAAACGGCATCGAAAAGTGTGTTGATACAATAATTTTCACTTCCACCAAAGAGGGACTTAAAGTCGGAGATACCGAAAGTAAAATGGAAGAAATCTACGGAGCGGGCGCTTCGGGCGAAAATGACGGTGAAGAATACCGCTGTTATGTTTCGGGAAAGGTTCAGCTCACTGTTAGTTTTACAAATGAAAAGGTTTCGGGAATATCTCTGAGCAGTGTAAAGCTCAGCGGATCATCGGATTCAGAATATGAAACTGACAATCTGTTTTCGGGAGAGTATACAGTAGAAATTGCTTCTGACAACAGTCATCAGCGTGCAGTAAAGTATACCGCAGAAACTGGAACGAGAGATTGTTTTGTACAGATTGCGGAAAGCCAGGTAGGCTATGTAAACGGATATATTAACGGTGAAAATATAGCTTTCCCATATGCACAGAATAACGGATGGTCAAAATACGGCAGCAGTGCCGGTTCTCCCATAAGTCCCTGGTGCGCATGGTTTATATCATGGTGTGCTGACAGAGCAGGAATAGATGAAGATCTCTTTGAACGCAGCGCCACAGCCGATATAAACTGGCAGGACTTCACTAATAATGAGTCGTATATCCCTAAAATCGGAGATCTTGTATATTTTAAATACAATGTGCCCGGAAACCCTGTAAGCTACGCCAACCATGTGGGTATAATCGTTGACTATGACGCTTCAACAAAGACTATTATCACAGTTGAGGGAGATGTAAAGGGCGGACAGTGTGTTAAAAAGGCATATCGACTTAACGATTCCAGCAATGAGATAACAGGATTTAGTTCCATAAGGTTTTAACTTAAATAAAAATATAAAGCTCTGTTCCGATTAAGGAACAGAGCTTTTCTGTATTCGGTGTTATTTTCTGAATGTCTTTCCGACAGTATACATTCCTATAAGCATGATGCCTATTGAAAGCCCCATCATTACTCCCGATAAAAAATCTTTGAAATCGGAACCGGTGGTGAGCTGTGAGAGAGCCGAAAGAACCATACCCATAATTATAAGCACAAGTCCCGAAAGAAGATTTTTTTCTTTTTCAAGTTTCTGAATCCGTTCAAGGGCTTCCAGCAGCTGAGAATCGCTTTTATCTTCGCTTTCCTTTCCCGAAATCAGCTCTCCGGCGGATATATTCAGTTCCTCACACAATGAGGGCACAACAGAGTAATCTGGCATACATTTGCCGGTATCACATAGTTAAAGATATTGGTATCATTCAATCAATTTTGCCGATAAAGCGGTAGAAGATTTCTACCTCCTGTTCCCGGCTTCCGTCCTCACCTTTGACCGCTTCATGGACAACGATTTTTTCAATCAGCATATTCAAAAGTTCGGCGGTCAGTTCTGTTGGATTGACGCACTCTTTCATCAAGGCAATCCATTTTTCTGCGTCTACGGCGTTCTGGCTTTCAGTGGCGATAGCGGATTGAAGCTGTTCAATCTTTTCGTCCAGTTCAGCCTGTTCGCTTTGGTACTTCCCGGACAGCATAGAGAAGTTGTATTCCGTGATACGCCCCGCCGCCCAGTCCTCATACATCCGGGCAAACAAAGTATCGACTTCGGCTTTTCGCTTCTCTGCCTTTTTCAGTTCTGCGGCCTGCTTCTTTCTTGCGGCAGCCTGTCCCTTATCAGTGGCATTTAACAGCTGCTTCAAGAGCCGTTCTTCATCATGCTGTACCAGCCCCGACCAGTATTGCAGACGGGAGAGGACATAGGCATAAAGCACATCATAACGGATATAGTGCATGGAGCATTGGCGTGTGCCCTGCCCGTACTTGCTACAATGATAATGGCCGTAAGGCTTGCTGTTCTGCCTGTTCTCCCCATAGGACAGCGACCAGCCGCAATCCGCACATTTTACCAATCCGGAAAAAATCTGCGTTGTACCATCCTTGCACTTCCTGCGGCGGTTTGCTATCTGCTCCTGTACCTGCCGGAAAACCTGCTCGCTGATAATCGGCTCCTGCGTGTTCTCCACCCGCACCCATTCACTTTGGGGCTTGCGTACCCTCCGCTTGTTCTTAAAGGAAATGTTCGTTTCCCGGTAATGAATGGTATGGCCGATATAGGTTTCGTCTTTCATAATGCTCTTGACCTGGGCTATCGTCCATGCGTAGCTTTTTTCCTCCGGCGCACCCGCATAGATGTTTGCAAAAGTCCCGTCACGCTGGAAGTTGATAAATCCCGGTGTGGGAACCTTTTCCGCAATCAGTATTCTTGTGATACTGGCCGCCCCTCTGCCATGAATAGCAAGGTCAAAAATCTTCTCCACTATCCAGCGGGTTTCCTCGTCGATTATCAGCTTGTTTTTGATTTCCGGGTGTTTCCTGTACCCGATGGGAGCATAGGCGCCGATACGCTGTCCTGTGGCAAACTTTGCTTTGAAAGCGGCCTTTACCTTGCGGCTTGTATCTTTCGCAAACCATTCATTGAACAGGTTTTTGAACGGGACAAAATCGGAAAGCCCTTTCTCTGTGTCCTCATTCTCCGCAACGGCGATGTAGCGAACCCGTTTCTCCGGGAACAGAAATTCCAGATAGTAGTCCATCATCACATGTTCCCGCCCGAAACGGGACAGGTCTTTCGTGACAATGCAGTTTACTTTTCCGGCTTCCATATCGTCCATCATGCGCTGAAAATCCGGCCGTTCAAAGTTCGTCCCCGACCAGCCATCGTCCACATACTCACCGACTACATGAAGCCCCTGTTCCTTTGCGTACTGTTGCAGGATTGTCCGCTGTGTTTCAATGCTTACGCTGTCACCATAGTTTTCATCGTCCCGGCTCAATCTCATATAAAGCGCCGTGTTGTAAATCGTAGTATTG
>OGWT01000981.1_pt1 | contig 22650 bp, 20 predicted proteins | sample 1576101 | NCBI WGS metagenome assembly OGWT01 (sample SAMEA3541481, study PRJEB24748) | human gut metagenome | biome: human gut; feature: human-associated habitat; material: faeces | place: China | collected 2012 | reverse complement strand
CTGGGCTTTGCGCATAAAAAAAGGCTGTGTCAGCGTTTTGACACAACCTCTTTTTAGTTTCTATCTCGTTTTTGTCCCGTTGTGCGTATGTGTGTAATCCTCTATTTTTGTAAAAATAGAACGAAATAAGCGTTAAGGGGAGTTCCCTTTAGTGCTCCTGCGCTTTCCTAAAATTACTGGTATGCTGAACGAAGGAGCCATAAGCAAAACACAGACAAATTATGATGAAAAAACTGTTTTGGTTGGTGCTGTCAACCGTGATTTTGACAGGACAAAGTATTTTTGCTCAAGAAGCTGATTCCGAAGTCCAATCTTCTCAAAGAGAGGATTCTTTACTGCAAGTGGTAAATGAACTCTCCGACAGAGTACAGAAAACCGAAGATGCGGCACGAAATGAGAGAATATGGAAAAAAAGAGCCAAGTATTTTAATATCGGTTATATTACAAACCAAACGTTGACGGATAAAGTAGATGCCGAAGCGGAATGGAAAAGTGATTTCGGTGTTTCTCTGACTTTCGGAAAAACGTATTACCTGCATAAGAAGCCGTTGCTGAATATGATTAAGTTCGGTATTGACGCAACATGGTTTGAACTTTCGTATGCCAAGTATTCCGAACCGGACGTCTTTGCGGAAGGTGGTTCGTACACACGTGCTTATAATGATTATAGCAGTGGTTATGAAGACTATTACGAGGAAGATTTTGATTTGGGTATTCATCAGATAGATGCGTCTATGCACGTAGGTCCCTCCGTCACAGTCAATCCGGTAGGCGATTTGAAAGTGGCTGCCTATTTCCATTATGTGCCTACTTATTCTATGGTGGTCATCGATGACAGCTTCGGACACGGATATGTTTCCAATTTTGCGTTTGGTGCTTCTGTTGCCTATAAAGCAATTTCGGTCGGTATAGAGCATCGTTGGGCGAAGAAAGCTACTTATAACGGACTTTCTTTTGATGAGGAAGGTATGGATTATGATGCTCCGGACTTTGAGGATGTAATTGAAAGTGACAAGTGGAAGATGAAGTCAAAATCCTTCCGTGTATTTTTGAGTTTCAGATATTAGGATTCATCACAAAAAAACACAGGGTCTCACAGCTTTTGGGAATCCGGTAAGCATTACTCGCATCCGGAACAAAAGAAAACTCTGTGAGGCTCTGCGCTTTTTTTGTGGTGAAGGATAAGAAACCTACCGCTCGGTATAATCTCCGTTCTTTCTGATAAGTTCAATCAGCTTTTCTACGGCTTCCTCTTCGGGGATATTCTTTTCGATACACTCCTTTTTCTTATATAGGCTGATTTTGCCCCGTCCTGCACCTACATATCCGTAATCGGCATCGGCCATTTCACCGGGACCGTTGACTATGCAACCCATGATTCCGATTTTGAGTCCTTTCAGGTGTGATGTAGCTTGCTTGATGCGGGCAATGGTGCTTTCGAGGTCGTAGAGCGTACGGCCGCACCCCGGACAGGATATGTATTCGGTTTTGCTGGTACGGATGCGTCCTGCCTGCAGGATACCAAAAGCCGTGGTGTCTATAACCTTGTCGTCTATTGCCTTATCGCTTTCCTTGCCGGTTTGGTTGAAAAGGAAAATACCGTCGCAGAGCCCGTCGATGATGAGTGCTCCCATATCAGCAGCCGATTTGATTTGCAGATTTTCAGTTTCAGTCTCAGCGTAATGCTGGAAGAAGACAAGTGGATTCTTTAATCCTTCATTCATCAGTTGGTGCGCCAATGCACGGTATTCACCCAGTCTGTTGGGATGGTTGCTTTGTGCGACAAGTACCACTTCCGGGTGGTATTTCAGTCCGGCAATTACTTCGTCGTTCAATCCCATATAGGTGATAAACAGAAATTTCAGTGATGCGCTGCATCCGCTGATAAACGGCAGCTGTTCGCCTTTAAATGCAGGCCATGTGTTGGCTTGTCCTTCCCAAAGGTCGGCATCGATAATGTATTGTATGCCTTCGGTGGGAGATTCGGGCAATTGACGGCCCACGTATACATAGTCGGGCATAAACTGCGGATTGAAATCCATATTGCCGTCCAAGCGTGCGGCAACGACAACGGGAAGGTTTTCTCCGCCTATATTGCGCACGGCTGTCGTGGCTCTGCGTTCAGGAGACAAGTACTGGAATTCGGGAGCTACAGCACCCGGTATGTAAGGGTGGTTACGGCGTTGTACAATATAGTCCGCCAATTTCCGGGCAACAGGAATTTCTGCTTCGGGAGCTTCACTTAAAGATACGCGGATGGTATCGCCCAACCCGTCTGCCAGCAAAGCACCTATGCCTAAGGCCGATTTGATGCGTCCGTCCTCACCGTCACCGGCTTCCGTCACACCGAGGTGCAAGGGGAAGTGCATCCCTTCTTTCTCCATGATGTGGGCAAGCAAACGTACGGTTTTCACCATGATTACCGTATTGGATGCTTTGATGGAAATGACTACGTCCATGAATTGCTCCGCAACGCAGATTCTCAGAAACTCCATGCACGATTCTACCATGCCTTCGGGAGTGTCTCCATAGCGCGACATGATACGGTCGGATAACGAGCCGTGGTTCACACCGATACGGATAGCCGTGTGATTGGCCTTGCAGATATTCAGAAACGGGACGAAACGGTCGCGTATCTTCCGGAGTTCCTGTGCATATTCTTCATCGGTATACTCCAGATGCTTGAAAGTACGTGCGGAGTCTACGTAGTTGCCCGGGTTGATACGGACTTTTTCCGCATACTGCGCTGCCACATCTGCTACTTTCGGGTTGAAATGCACATCGGCCACCAATGGGGTCATGTAGCCGTCCTGACGTAAGGCTGCGTTGATATTCATCAGGTTTTCTGCTTCTTTGACACCTTGAGTGGTAAGACGTACGTATTCTCCACCGGCATCCACAATACGTTTGGCCTGTGCTACACACGCATCGGTATCTTGCGTGGAAGTGTTGGTCATACTTTGTATGCGGATAGGATTGGAGCCGCCCATAGGGGTGGCTCCGATATTCACTTCTGATGTTTCCCGTCGGGAATAATTGAATATATCCACGTTATTAGTGATTAATGGTCAGTGATTATCAATCACTTCTTTCAGTTTGTTTTATACTCGTATTTAACTTCTTTCAGGTCTTCGTTTGCTTTCACGATTTTCTTTTTCAGACCTTCTTTATAAGCAGTAAAGGCTTCTGCCAGTTCCTTGTCGCTCAATGCGAGCATTTGTACGGCAAGAATAGCTGCGTTCATTGCTCCGTTGATGGCTACGGTGGCCACAGGGATGCCCGGAGGCATCTGAATGATGGAATAAAGCGCATCCACTCCATCGAGTACGGAGCCTTTTATGGGCACGCCGATTACAGGCAGTGTGGTATTGGCTGCAATAACGCCGGGCAGGGCTGCTGCCATGCCGGCTGCCGCGATAATAACTTTAATTCCGCGTTTACGTGCCCCTTTGGCAAATTCTTCTACGGCTTCCGGAGTACGGTGGGCGGAGAGGGCGTTCATTTCGAACGGTACATGCAAATCGTTGAGCAACTGTGCGGCCTTTTCCATGACAGGAAGGTCGGAAGTACTGCCCATGATGATACTAACAATTGGAGACATATTATTTAAATTAGTGTTTAGTGATTAGTGTTTAGTGATTAGTGTTTAGTGATTAGGGATTGATGAGAAAAGATTTTAAAACAAATTATTACTGCTAATCATTACCCTAATTACTAAACACTAATCACTAAACGCTAATTATTAATCAGTGCTTTGTATGCTTCTGCATCCAGCAGTCTGCCGAAATCAGCATCGGCAGCGGGTTTGATTTTGATGAGCCAGCCTTCGCCATACGGGTCTTTGTTAACCAGTTCGGGCTGCTCTTCCAATGCTTCGTTTTGTTCCAGCACTTCTCCGGCAACGGGCAGGAAAAGGTCGGAAATGGTTTTTACTACTTCGATGGTGCCGAATACTTCATCGGCTGCCAATGTTTCGCCTACGGTTTGGATGTCGACAAATACGATATCTCCCAATTGTTCTTGGGCGTAATCGGTAATTCCTACATAAGCTACATCTCCTTCGAGACGAATCCATTCATGTTCTTTCGTGTACTTTACATCATTAGGAAAATTCATAATCGTTAGTTTTAAGAGTTAATATTTGATATTTAAAATAAGAATATGCTGAATAGACGGAATAACAGTTTGCTGAGCGGATGAAGTACCAGCAAGGTACAAATCAGTCCTACGGCAAATCCGCCCATTACCTCACCGAGCGTATGGTGTTGCAGGATAATCCGTGCCGTGCCCAATACGCCTGCTACGAGAATGAATATACACAGCCAGCCCACCGGATTGTATCCGAACAGGGCACTGAAAGCAACCAGCCCACCTATTATGGCACCGGCTCCCGCCATGTGTTCGCTGAGCTTCCATTTCAGGTTGACAATGACACAGATAATCATCACGATAAGAGAGGCAAAGATAATTCCTGTCATATACCAGGGGATGTTCAGCCGGTGCATCATGAGCAGGCAGAACACATAGGAAGTGATGGTCAGGATGAAAGGCACATATCTCCGTTTCCGTTCCGTTAAATCCTCAGGAGTGAATCCGTTGATTTTGCGAAAGAGGAAAATGGTCAGTGTGGGCATAAGGATTGTAAAACAATATACCACGCCCAATACAATCAACTTGTATTGCAGGGGCATGATTCGCAGGTATGAGAATACGAACAGAATCAGAAATGCCATGAAAGGTATGGAGAATGGTGTAAATATCATCGAAATTACCCTGGCTGTCCTGATAAGGTTTTTATCTGCTATAATATGTTGTTCTATTGCCATTTTTTTATTTTTGCATTATCACTCTACCGTTTGGATTGCCTTGTGCCGTTTCTATTTTCTCAGCCTTGCTACCGGAATGTTTAATTGCTGGCGGTATTTGGCTACGGTGCGGCGGGCAATGGGGTATCCTTTCTCTTTCAATATCTCGGTCAGTTCGTCATCGGTATAGGGTTTCTTCCTGTCCTCGTTGTCGATGCATTCCTTGAGTATTTTCCGTATCTCCCGGACTGACATTTCTTCGCCGTCTTCCGTAACATATCCATCGTTAAAGAAGAACTTCAGCGGGTAGATGCCGTAGTTGGTCTGTACATATTTGCTGTTGCTGACGCGGGAGATGGTTGAGATGTCGAGTCCTGTGCGCTCGGCAACGTCTTTCAATATCATGGGGCGAAGCAATGACTCGTCACCGTCGAGAAAGAAAGGGCGTTGCAGGTCGATGATGGCCTGCATGGTAGTCATCAGGGTATTCTGCCGTTGCTTGACGGCATCGATAAATCCCTGAGCTGCATCCATTTTCTGTTTCAGGAACATCATGGCCTCTTTGGATTCCTTGGACTGGTTTGCCTTGTTCTTGGTGTGTTCCTCTACCATTTCGGTGAAATCGCGGCTCATGCGCAGTTCGGGAACATTCCGGTTGTTGAGCGACAGGTTGATAGTGCCGTCGTCATAGGTATCCACAATAAAATCGGGTACGATTTGTTGCAGGTTCTTGCCGATAGCTTCACCCAAAGACGCTCCCGGACGCGGATTCAGTTTGCAGATTTCTTTTATGGCTTGCTGGAAAGCATCTTCTTCCAGCCCGAGTTTCTGTTGTATTTTGTCCCAATGCTTACGGGTGAAATCCTCGTAGCATTCGGAAATGATTGCTTCTTCAATATAAAGGATCGGATTGGGAGTGAAGTGCTGCTGTTCTATCTTGCGCCGTATCTGGATGAGAAGGCATTCCTGCAAGTTGCGGGCTCCCAATCCGGCAGGGTCGAAATCCTGAATGATTCTCAATGCTTCTTCCAGTTCTCCGGTAGTGGCCTCGATGCCGGCATAAATGGCAAGCTCATCGCTGATACTGTCCAGTGATTTGCGCAGCAGCCCGTCGTCGTCCAATGAGCCGATGAGATATTCCGCCAGTTCACGCTGGTGTTCGGTAAGGTTGCGCTCACCCAGTTGTTCTTTCAGGGTTTCATAGAAGGAAGTCGTATCGGAGAAAGGTATCTCTTCGGCTTGTTCTCCCTTGCTGTGGTTGTTTTCCTGTAATTTATAGTCGGGTATGTCATCCTCGTTGAGATAGTCGCTCAGGGAATCGTAATCGGTATCTCCACCATCTTCTGCGTTGGAGTCTGCATCGGGGGTATCGGAATATTCATCGCCGGATGTATCATCTTTTCCCTCTTCCAGTGCCGGATTTTCCAGAAGTTCGGCACGTACGCGGTCTTCCAGCTCTATTGCCGGAAGTTCCAACAGCTTTACTACCAGAATCTGTTGTGGTGACAGCGTCTGTATCTGTTGCTGCGCTTGGGTTTGTATTTGTCGGGAGCCTTGTGCCATAATTTACATTATTTATCCGCTGCAAAGATAAGTTTTATCTTCGCACTTTTTGCAAAAATAGTGAATAGTTCGGGAACGAAAAATCTTCTTCTGTTATATTTAACAAGAAAGCTGCGGTTCGGTTGCTTTTTCTTGTTGGGCTGTTAGTCAGTATTTCCTGATTTTCCTTATCCTTTCAAATATTCTCTTTATCTTTGTGGTATAACAACTAAAACTATGAACATTATGTTTGCTAAAGAAACGTATATACAGCGTCGGGCCCTGTTGAAGAAAAATATAGGCTCAGGAGTGTTGCTGTTTTTGGGTAATGACGAACAAGGACTGCATTATGAGGACAATACTTTCCGTTATCGTCAGGATTCTACCTTCTTGTATTATTTCGGTTTGTCGTTTGCCGGTTTGTCGGCGATTATCGATATTGATGAGGACAAGGAGATTATATTTGGCGATGAACTTACGATTGACCATATCGTATGGATGGGAACGCAGCCTACCCTGAAAGAGAAAAGCGGGCGTGTGGGCATAACGGAAGTAATGCCTTCTGCCGAAATCATGAACTATCTGCATAAAGCAGTGCGCAAGGGACAGACAGTGCATTACCTGCCTCCCTACAGGGCGGAGCATAAATTGAAACTGATGGAGTGGTTGGGCATTCCGCCTGCACGCCAGGAAGGTTCTGTTCCATTTATCCGTGCAATTGTGGCACAACGTAGTTATAAGTCTGCCGAAGAAGTAGAAGAGATAGAAAAGGCATGTAATGTGACGGCTGATATGCACATTACGGCTATGAAAGTACTTCGTCCGGGTATGTACGAATACGAAGTCGTAGCAGAAATGAACCGGGTGGCCGAATCCAATAATTGCGAGCTCTCTTTTGCAACGATTGCCACCGTCAACGGACAGACTTTGCACAATCATTATCATGGCAATAAGGTGAAGCCGGGAGATTTATTCCTGATTGATGCCGGTGCGGAAGTGGAGTCGGGTTATGCGGGCGATATGTCCTCTACCATTCCTGCCGATAAAACGTTTACCCCTCGTCAGCGGGCTGTTTATGAAATTCAGAATGCAATGCATTTGGAGGCTGTCAAAGCGCTTCGTCCGGGTATTCCTTATATGGATGTTTACGACCTTTCCGCCCGCGTAATGGTAGAGGGCATGAAAGAACTCGGTTTGATGAAAGGCAATGCCGAAGATGCTGTACGCGAAGGCGCACATGCCTTGTTCTATCCTCATGGATTGGGGCATATGATGGGGCTGGATGTGCATGATATGGAAAACCTCGGCGAGATTTGGGTCGGTTACAACGGTCAGCCTAAGAGTACGCAGTTCGGTCGTAAGAGCCAGCGTCTTGCCATTCCTCTGGAACCGGGTTTTGTACATACCGTTGAGCCGGGCATTTATTTTATCCCCGAACTGATAGACCTTTGGAAAGGAGAGAAGAAGTTTAAAGACTTCATTAATTATGATAAAGTGGAAGAATACCGTAACTTCGGAGGTATCCGCAATGAAGAAGACTATCTGATAACGGAAACCGGCGCACGCCGTTTAGGCAAAAAGATTCCGCTGACACCGGAAGAAGTGGAAGCGTTGAGATAGTTAAAGATAACTGAGAGTTGAAAATTACCGTGTAGCACAATGGCGGCACTTATTTTCAACTCTCAATTTTTTTGATTCTCAATTCTCATTTTTTTAAGCGTGTAGCTCCAATACAAACCGTGTGCCTTTCGCATAGCTACTGTCCAATGTAAGGCTGCCATCCATTTTGGTGGCAATCAGCGCGCAGATGGGTAATCCCAGACCATCGCCCTGCGTCAGGTCTTTTACTTCGGTGAAAGGCTTGAATATGTTTTCGCGCTGTTCTTCGGCGATGCCGCAGCCTGTATCGCTTATGATGAACTGATGTGTATGAGCGCCGCGTTTTTTGAAGTCCAGCCCTATTTTTCCGCCGGCGGGGGTGTATTCGGCCGCGTTTTCAAGCAAATGCAGTAAGATGCGTTCCAGGTGTTCCGGATTAATCTTTATGTTCAGTTTGGGAGCATTGACAATGAGGGATACATCTTCCTGTACTTTGCCGCGTATTTTGTTCATAACGTTTTCACAGAAAGCCGAAATATTCTCTTCTTGCATTTCGTACGGTTCTGATAGGCTGTTTTCCAGTTCGGACAGTTCTTGTATGTGAGCGGAGAAAGTACGCAATGCCTGTACGCCGGGCAGCTTCGGGTCGAGAGTGTCCAGTGTAGGCTCCATCTGGGCGGAGATATTTTGGATGAATTCAGTCTTCAGTTCATTGTGTTCGTTGGCAATGCCGATTGCTTTCTTTTGTTTGCGTGTCAGTAGGATGAAGCGTAGTAATATGATGGCTCCTGCCACTAATGCTGCCGCTAAAACGGCTGCCAGGACGCAAAGACCGGTGATGATATGCTGTTTGGAGGAAAGAGAGTCGTCTTTTTCCTGAATGATAGTCAGACTTTCATTATATTTCTTTTTCAATGCATTCAGTTCCTGCTGTGCAGTGAGTGCTTTAACAGAATCTGTCCAGGTAATGTATTTGTCGTAAGTACGCGCCATTAATTCTGTATCGTTTGCCCGAAGGGCAATGTTTATGAGATTTTGATAGCATTCATCCACTTTGGCGTAGTTGCTTTGTTGCTTATACTGTTCTATCAGTTTCTTGAAAGCTGTATCTCCCTGCGAATTCATGCCGAAAGTGTAGTAATAGCTGGCTTGGGTATACAGAAAGTCGTTGCTTAGAGAGTCATTTTGGGCAGCTTTGGCTGTTTCTTCCAGTCTGTTTAACTGTTCTTTGGCGCGGGTGGGGTTTCTGAGACTGATGTACATTTGCAGACGTTCTTTGTTGATGCGGAAACGTAAATCTGGAAAGTCCTTTTTGAGTTTTTGTTCGCCGGTTCTCACCAGCAGTTCGGCATTGCGCAGCAGTTCGAATGCTTCTTTATAATAATTTTCCCGGTGATAGAGGGCACTGGCATTTACACCGCATTTTACAGCCTGGGCATAGTTTTCTTGCGTGGCGAAGGCATTGTACGCCTGTAAAAAGAGATAGCGTGCCTTGATGTATTCTTTCTTTGCCAGATTTTCCTGTGCTTGTTTCATCAGTTCATCAGCGCGGTTTTGTGCAAATGTTTGGGTACACAGGCAAAAGAGAACCGCAAGAAGTATGGGAATGCTTTTTTTCATTATAACCGGATTTGTTTTGTTTGCCTACAAAGTTAAAGTTTTCTTTGTTTGTTGTATGCGGATGTTTGTAATTCCCTGTCAGAATTAACAGAATGTTTGGTATGGCAGGAATTTTTGTCCGGACCGAAGCTGTTTGCCGGTTCCGGACAAAGAGATTGTTTGGGTGCCGGGTTAGTATTTGAAACTACTGCCGCCTAAGAACTCCCTGAGCAGGGATGTCGGCGGAATTTCCTTGTCCTGTACCGGAGTGAAGTATTTGATGAACTTCATAAGCCGGTAGGCTTCGGCGTATTCCGGACAGTTGCGCGGTACGCTGGTAAGGATAGGTTCTGCATGGCAACGCAGTACGGCAAATTCAAACAAGAGGGCGGAATTGAACATGACATCGGCATTTTCCTGATAGGGGAATATCCATTTGTCTTCACCGGCACGTACGCTGGGCCAGCGCGAAATGGTTTCTTGTGCTGAATATCCCCGATAGTTGAAGTCGCGGATAATGCGGCGCAACAGGCGGTTGTCCGTAGTAGGAATCCAGTTGTGATCGTCCAGTGAGATGGTAGTCAGTGCAGATACATAAATTTTGTATTTGTTTTCGGCAGGAATCTGCGGAGTGAGTTCCGGATTCAGGGCATGGATTCCTTCCAAGATAAGAATGGTGTGCTCATCAATGCGCAGTTTGTCTCCCTTGTATTCTTTTTTGCCCAATGTGAAGTTGAATCGGGGAAGTTCTACTTCTTCTCCCCGTAGCAAAGCTTGCAATTGATTGTTGAACAGCTCAAGGTCGAGGGCGTAGAGAGATTCGTAGTCATAATTGCCGTTTTCGTCCAGCGGAGTGTCTTCCCTGTCTACAAAATAATTGTCCAGAGAAATGGGGTAGGGGCGCAGACCGTTGGTCATCAGTTGCACCGAAAGTCGTTTGCTGAAAGTTGTTTTTCCGGACGAAGAAGGACCGGAGATCAATACGAGCTTTACGCGGTCGCCGTTTTCTCCCCGGTGATAGATTTCATCGGCAATCTGAGCAATCTTTTTCTCCTGAAGGGCTTCTGCTACATTAATGAGGTCGGTTGCATGTCCGGCTTCGCATGCCAGATTGAAGTCGCCTACATTGCTTAGTCCCATGATGTAGTTCCAATGCAGATGTTCCTTGAATACATCAAGCATCTTTTCCTGTTTTACCACTTCTTCCAGTACGGTCGGGTTTTCTTTGTTGGGGATACGCAGCAGCAGACCGTCATAATATTTTACGATGTCGAACAACTTGATAAAACCTGTACTGGGCAACAGGTTGCCATAATAGTAATCTACCGTATCTCCCAATGTATAATAATAGGTGTATATAGAGCCGGAGGTTTCCAGCAGCTTTACCTTATCGTTCATTCCCCGTTCGCTGAATACCCGTACGGCTTCGGTGGTATGGCATTCGGTACGGCGGAAAGGGATGTCCTCAGCTATGATTTCCTGCATCCGCTTCTTGATTGCCGACACGTCTTCCAGCTCAATAGGACGTCCGATGCGGAGATTGCAGAAATAACCTTTGGATACGGGATGCTCTACAAACAGCTTTCCTTCCGGGAACAATTCGCTTACAGCCTTATATAGGATAAAACAAAGTGAGCGGACATACGTACGCATGCCGGAGGAATCCCGTACATCCAGAAATTCTACATCTTTATTATTGTATACCCGGAAATTCAGACCTTCGGAACGGTTATTTACTTTGGCGCTGACCACTTGATAGGGGAAATTAAGATTAAAACCGTAATAAATATCCAAAAGTGAGCTCCCTATAGGGAATTCTTTATAAATATTATTATTTTTGCAACAAATTTGTAACACATGTTTCATGGTGTCTTTTTTTGAGATTATTAATACGCTAAATATAGGACATTATAACAAATGGTACAATGAAACACTTTAACTAATTAAAGATGGAATATTCTTTTTATGATTTTTTAAAGCTGCTTGGCTCATTGGCATTGTTCCTCTACGGAATGAAAATTATGAGTGAGGGACTTCAAAAATTCGCCGGCGACCGCTTGCGGAAGATTTTAACCGCTATGACGACCAACCGGGTGACCGGCGTTCTGACAGGTGTGCTTATAACAGCGCTTATCCAGTCCTCTTCTGCAACTACGGTTATGGTAGTGAGTTTTGTCAACGCCGGGTTGCTGACCCTGTCACAATCTATAGGCGTTATTATGGGGGCCAATATCGGTACTACTGTTACTGCCTGGATTATTTCAGCATTAGGTTTTAAAGTTGACATAGCTGCTTTTGCCCTTCCTCTCTTAGCCTTTGGCATTCCTCTTCTCTTCTCTCAAAAAAGTAATCGCAAATCCATCGGTGAATTTATTTTCGGTTTCTCTTTCCTGTTTATGGGGCTTTCTTATTTGAAGAACAATGCACCCGATTTGAGCCAGAATCCGGAAATGCTGGCTTTTGTGCAGGATTATACCGATATGGGATATATATCCGTACTGCTTTTTGTGCTTATAGGAACGGTACTGACCATGATTGTGCAGGCCTCTGCTGCAACGATGGCGATTACGCTTATCATGTGTGCGAATGGCTGGATTAGCTTCGAACTGGGAGCGGCACTTGTTCTGGGTGAGAATATAGGAACAACCATAACTGCCAATCTTGCGGCGCTTACCGGTAATACGCAGGCCAGGAGGGCTGCATTGGCGCATCTGGTATTCAATGTGTTCGGCGTTATATGGGTGTTATGCCTGTTTGTTCCTTTTACGCAGGGAGTATCATGGTTTGTGGAAAATATAATGGGAACCAAAGACCCTGCCGTTGCCGTTTCCTTTAAGCTGTCGGCTTTCCATACTTGTTTTAATATCTGCAATGTATTGATATTGATATGGTTCGTGAAGTTTATAGAGCGTACGGTCTGCGCCATTATTCCGCAGAAGGAACAGGACGAGGAATACCGTCTGCGCTTTATTACGGGCGGTATGCTTTCTACGGCGGAGCTTTCCATTCTGCAGGCAAGCAAGGAGATTCATCTGTTTGCCGAACGTACGCATCGTATGTTCGGTATGGTACGCGACCTGTTGCATACCGAGAAGGATGACGATTTCAATAAGCTGTTCAGTCGGATAGAAAAGTACGAAAATATCAGCGACAGCATGGAACTGGAGATTGCCAATTATCTGAACCAGGTGTCGGAAGGCCGGTTAAGTTCTGAAAGTAAGCTGCAAATCCGGGCCATGCTGCGTGAAGTGACGGAGATAGAAAGTATCGGTGACAGTTGTTATAATCTGGCACGTACCATCAATCGCAAGCGTCAGACCAATCAGGAGTTTACAGAAAAGCAATATGAGCATATCCATTTCATGATGAAGCTGACCGATGATGCTCTTGGGCAGATGATTGTAGTGGTGGAACGTTCGGATCATCAGGGTATTGATGTGAACAAGTCGTTTAATATCGAGAATGAAATCAACAATTACCGCAACCAATTGAAGAATCAGAATATCCTTGATGTCAATAACAAGGAATATGATTATCAGATGGGTGTCTATTATATGGATATCATTGCGGAATGTGAAAAGCTGGGCGATTACGTTGTCAATGTAGTAGAAGCCAGCAGCGATATAAAAGAAAAGAAAGCGTCTTAGGACGCTTTCTCAAATTCATCTTTGCCTACTCCGCACAGGGGGCAAACCCAATCGGCAGGGAGGTCCTCAAAGGATGTTCCCGGTTCTATTCCGTTCTCCGGATCTCCTTGTTCCGGGTCATAAACATATTCGCAAATTGTGCAGATGTACTTTTCCATAATTGTCTTGTATTTAAATTTCTTCTTTAAGAACAATTGAATTTCCCTTTTTGTTTTCCGTTCAGGCAGAAAAAGATGTTTTTGTTAGTAGGTTCTTGAAGTAAGTTTCTATGGAAGTGGCTGGCAGATGTTCATAGAAAGGAAAAAGGCCGGATTTGTAAAACCTATAAAAAGATTTAATAACATTCTCTATACAAATTATTGTTGTATTTTTGCAATTCAATTTAAACCTAACGAATTGCATGACTGCAACAAAGGATGATTTTTATCACGTCGGACTTACCGACGACGAAGTACGGAAGAGCCGTACCGAGCATGGTGTAAACCTGTTGACGCCTCCGAAGCGCCCGTCTTTGTGGAAACTTTATCTGGAAAAGTTTGAAGACCCCGTAGTAAGAGTATTGCTGGTGGCTGCTTTCTTTTCTTTGATTATTTCCATAGTGGAGAACGAATATGCCGAAACAATCGGTATCATAGTTGCTATTTTACTGGCTACCGGTATTGGCTTCTTTTTTGAATACGACGCCAATAAAAAGTTTGATTTACTGAATGCAGTGAACGAGGAAACTTTGGTAAAGGTGATTCGTAACGGACATGTACAGGAGGTTCCCCGTAAGGATGTGGTAGTAGGAGATATTGTTATATTGGAAACCGGTGAGGAAATTCCCGCAGACGGTGAATTGCTGGAAGCTGTTTCTTTACAGATAAATGAATCTAATCTTACGGGTGAGCCTGTTGTAACCAAAACTACTGTAGAAGCGGATTTTGATGAAGAAGCCACTTATGCTTCCAACCGTGTGATGCGCGGTACAACAGTGGTCGACGGACACGGAGTTATGCGTGTAGAGTTTGTGGGTGACGCCACGGAGATCGGAAAAGTTGCCCGCCAGAGTACCGAGTGGATGATATGAGCATATCTTATTGCCATTATGAGAATTCGAAGACCGAGCGTAAACGAATCAGTTTGCAGGATTTGAAGGCTGGGGTTCTTTTCGCTATGAAAGAAAATCTGATGATTCAGTTCGTTTATCCTGATTATGAATTGCCGCAAGAATATAAAGAAGTCATCGCAATGGTGGAGCATACCAATATTATGTCGGCTGTGTGTTGTGGTGAGGCAGATGTGGTGGTAATGAATAGTTGGAAAGCCTTGGCGTCTTGTTGCTTGAGCAAAGATATGGTTTACGTATTGAGACTGAAAAAGGCAGATTTCTTTAATCATTATAGTCGGGTTGGAGAAGTTTTTGCCAATGTAGCCCGTCTTAATATTATATTGACGGATATAGAAACCTTTACTGAGAAGGATTTTGATAGATATAGATGCATATTAAAGACATTTTCTTCTTTATTGAAGGATGCTTATAAAAGTGGAGAAACTCTTCAGCTGAATTTATTGACTGATCGCATGATGCTTGATGGCATGAACAATTGCAATGCTGGTTGGGAAAGTATAACGCTTGCACCAGACGGGAAATATTACGTTTGTCCTGCATTTTATTTGTCGGATGATGCTTGTTGCATCGGTAGTTTGAAGGATGGGCTCAACATAAAGAATTCACAACTATATTGTTTGGACTATGCACCACTTTGCCGCAATTGTGATGCCTATCAATGTAAACGTTGTGTTTGGCTAAATTGGAAAACTACGTTAGAGGTGAATACGCCTTCACATGAACAATGTGTAACGGCCCATCTGGAGCGTAACGCTTCACGAGATCTGTTACAGGAAATACGTAAAATTAAGGATTTTCTGTCGGATAAAGAAATAAAGGAGATTGATTATTTAGATCCGTTTGAGAAAAGGAAACAATTTTAATTAAGATAGTTATGAGGAAATTGATAGGAGTAGTTACCGAAGAAGAGAAATTAGAAATTCAGTCTCTCTTTGAACGCAAGAATGGCTTGAATGAGTTGGCTAAAATAGTGACCGTAGAAAATGAAATGCTATATGAGAAACTGGTGAAAGATTTGGGTGAGACCGGAAGAAAATTTCAAGACTGGTGGGATTATATGGCAAGTCAATACCAATGGGAACAGTGTGAGAATGGTAATTGGGAGATTAATTTCGGTACGAATGAGATTTACCTGGTTTGTAAAGAATAGATCTTATACTGATAATGTTATGAAAAATAAGGAAATTTTGAATTAATCATTATACGACAATGAAAACATCTTCTTTTGGTAGCTTTATAGCCATGTTGGCTATAGCTGTTTTTGCGACTTCTTGTGCAACGATTGTTTCCGGGCGGAAAGCGAAAGTAACTATTCAAGGTCATAATGCTTACGAACCTGTCTCTATCCGGACAGATGCTAAATTTTATAACAATGTGTATTTGCCTATAACTGTCAAAGTGAAGCGTAAAGCTAAGCCATCTACGATAAGAATAACATCAGATAGTTATAATTATTCTGATATAGTGGTTGGTAAGAAAATTAATTCTGCTTTTTGGTGGAATATTATGTTAGGGGGATTTATTGGTATGGGAGTTGATGCGGGAACAGGTGCCATGTATAAACCGGGACAGAAAGTCTATACAGCCCAGATGACTCCCAAATCGAATCAGACTGCGTCGGCAAATATTTCTTCTAACTCCGACTTTAAGGGAAAGGAACGGGATGTTATAGTAATAAATAACCCGCAAACAAGAATAACTAATCCCTTGCCGGTGTTGGATAATACATCTGAAAGTGTGGTATCTGCCCCTGTTTCTACCTCCGATGTTGATATTGATATTCCTTCTGTAGGCATTAAGAATAGTCAAACTTATGTTGTTGTTATTGCCAACGAGGATTATCAAAGCGAGGTTAAAGTTCCTTATGCCAAAAACGATGGAAAGGTCTTTGCCGAGTATTGCGAGCAAGTTTTGGGAGTTCCTCATGAAAACATTGACATTTTTGAAAACGCAAGTTATAATAATATACGTAAAGCTGTTAGTAATGCCAAAATGTTTGCGGATGCAGCTGGAAAAAATGCCCGCATTATATTTTATTATGCAGGGCATGGTATTCCTGATGAGGCTTCCTGTTCGGCATATTTATTACCGGTTGATGGATATGGATCTGATGTCACTACGGGATATAAGTTGGATAACCTGTATGCCGATTTGGGAAATTTACCAATATCATCAGTGACGGTTTTTATAGATGCTTGTTTCAGTGGGAGTAAACGTGAAGGGGATAGATTGGCTTCTGCCAGAGGAATCGCTATCAAAGTAAAGCAAGGTATACCTGTGGGGAATATGGTCGTCTTTACTGCTTCCTCCAGTGATGAAACCGCTTATCATTACAAGAATAAATCACATGGCTTATTTACTTATTTTTTGCTGAAGAAGTTGAAGGAGACACAGGGAGATGTGACTTATGATGATTTATTCTCCTACATTCAAAGTAATGTAAAGATGGCTTCTTTCCAAAACTACAGGAAGATACAAACGCCTACGGTAAAAGCTTCTGTACAGATGAATAATTCGTGGAAAACAATGAAACTTAATAAAGCGAAATAGGACATGAAGAAAGTATTTTATGTGTTGCAATTCTGCATCCTTGTATTATGCGGTTGCGGTAGTGATTCTGAAGAGGATGAGGAACTGAGTGGTGGTAAGGGGTTGGCACCAAACGAGATTGTTGGCAAAACGTTAACTTTGAAAAAAAGTGGTGGAAGTACTTATCTTGTCGCCGAGCATTTGTCGGAATCGGGTGTCTTGGTTACAAGTAGTGATTTGGTGGATTATGGCAAGTATCCACCTTCCTATTCTTATTCCGTTGCGGGAGATAAGAAAGCGTCGTACGATCTGAAAGTGACTAAGAAAGTGTATATTCCTTATTATGGAACGTATTCTTACTCAACATTTGTCTTTGATATAGATTTGAACTTTGTATCTTCAACAATAGGTACCTATAGTGGAACTCAGACAAATGGAGAAGGAAAGAAGTCGACAATAGCAGGAAACTTTACTTTGAATTAGCGTTATTGACGGATGTAATAGTTTAAAATGCAATATTCTAAAGAATTCCTCCTTCCTAAAAAGTTTTAATGGGAAGGGGGAATTTTTGTCCGAATAGGACATTAATGACTCAATAATTTTTTTTTTGAAAGTTTACTATTGGTGGAGATGTCATTGTTCCTGATGAAGAATCTTTAGAAGATATGATGATAAAGAGAGCAATATTTTTATTACTTTTGCACCAATCTATCATTCATTTACTAAGGAATTCTATTTCATGGCTAAGAAAAATTCTACAAAAGATACAGAACAATCCCTTTCCCTGTTTGGTAAAATAAGGGCGATCTTCAAAAATGAAACCATTCACTTTGTTATTGGCTTGGTACTGGTCATTTTCTCTGTGTACTTGCTACTGGCCTTTTCTTCGTTTTTCTTTACGGGAGCGGCGGATCAAAGTATCATTGATTCGGGTAATGCACAGGAATTGGCTTCTACCAATAATGGGGTGAAGAATTATGCCGGTTCGCGCGGCGCTCAATTGGCAAGTTATCTGATTAATGACTGCTTCGGTATTTCCTCTTTCTTCATCCTTGTATTCCTTGCAGTGGCGGGGTTGAAATTGATGCGTGTACGGGTGGTTCGCCTCTGGAAGTGGTTTATCGGTTGTTCGTTGTTGTTGGTTTGGTTCTCTGTCTTCTTCGGCTTTGCCTTTGTGGAGCAGTATAAAGACTCTTTCCTGTATCTGGGCGGTATGCACGGATATAATGTCAGCAACTGGTTGGTATCGCAGGTAGGTGTTCCGGGCGTTTGGATGATTCTGTTGGTGACTGCTATCTGCTTCCTTATCTACCTCAGCGCACGTACAGTTATCTGGTTGCGCAGATTGTTCAGCCTTAGCTTCCTGAAGCGCAAACAGAAAGAGGAAGAAGAGAAAGGTGAAACACCGGAAGAGTTTACGGACTCCTGGACGGCAAAAGGAAAGAAAAAGCCGGTTTCTGTTCCTGATGTGGCAGATATAAAAGAAGAAGAGGCTCCCGTTGAAATTCCCGAACCTATAAAAGAACCGGAAAATGAAATTACATTGGATTTGGGTGGCGTTACGGAAACACAGCCTGCCAAGGTATCGGGTGAAGAAGTGTCTATGACTATTGAAACGCCTGTTCCTGATCCTGTACCTCCTTTCCATGAAAAAGCGGCGGAACCCGTATTCGAAATAGAAGCTACTGAAAATGATGACGAATATAAAGGCCCGGAAAAGGAACCCTATAATCCCCGTCTAGATCTGGAAAACTATCGTTATCCTACTGTCGACCTGATGAAGCATTATGATAATGCCGAGCCTACTATCGACATGGCGGAGCAGAATGCCAATAAAGATAAGATTATAAATACACTGCGCAGTTTCGGTATTGAAATCAGTACGATAAAGGCGACGGTGGGACCTACGGTGACGCTGTATGAAATTACTCCCGAGCAAGGGGTTCGTATTTCCAAGATTCGTGGTTTGGAAGATGATATCGCTCTCAGCCTTTCGGCATTGGGTATTCGTATCATTGCACCGATTCCGGGAAAAGGAACGATTGGTATTGAAGTGCCGAACTCTAATCCGAAAATCGTTTCCGGACAGAGTATTATCGGCAGTAAAAAGTTCCAGGAGTCTACTTATGACTTGCCAGTTGCCTTGGGTAAGACGATTACCAATGAAGTGTTCATGGTAGACCTCTGTAAAATGCCGCATATGCTGGTAGCCGGTGCCACAGGTCAAGGTAAGTCTGTCGGACTGAATGCCATCATCACTTCTTTGCTTTATAAGAAGCATCCGGCTGAACTGAAGTTTGTGCTGGTAGACCCTAAGAAAGTTGAATTCAGTATCTATTCGGTGATTGAACATCACTTCCTTGCCAAACTGCCCGATGGGGAAGATGCTATCATTACGGATGTAACCAAGGTAGTGCAGACGCTGAATTCTATCTGTGTGGAAATGGATACCCGTTACGACTTATTAAAAGCCGCGCATGTGCGTAATATTAAGGAGTATAATGAGAAGTTTATTAATCGTCAGCTGAATCCTGAAAAGGGACATAAGTTTATGCCTTACATTGTGGTGGTGATTGACGAGTTCGGTGACTTGATTATGACGGCGGGCAAAGAGGTAGAGCTGCCTATTGCCCGTATCGCTCAGTTGGCGCGTGCGGTGGGTATCCACATGATTATCGCTACGCAGCGTCCGACAACGAATATCATTACCGGTACAATCAAGGCGAACTTCCCGGCTCGTGTTGCCTTCCGTGTATCTGCCATGATAGACTCGCGTACTATTCTCGACCGTCCCGGAGCTAATCAGCTGATCGGACGTGGTGATATGTTGTTCCTGCAAGGGGCAGATCCTGTACGTGTGCAATGTGCCTTTATCGATACACCGGAGGTAGCGGAGATTACTAAGTTTATTGCCAAGCAACAAGGGTATCCTACCGCATTCTATTTGCCGGAGTATGTAGGTGAAGATGGTGGCGGAAACGATTTGGGAGATGTGGATATGGGACGTCTGGATCCATTGTTTGAAGATGCTGCCCGCCTGATTGTCATCCATCAGCAAGGTTCTACATCGTTGATCCAACGCAAGTTCGCTATCGGTTATAACCGTGCCGGGCGATTGATGGACCAATTGGAAAAAGCCGGTATTGTGGGACCTGCACAAGGCAGCAAAGCGCGCGAGGTGCTTTGTGTCGATGAAAATGACCTGCAAATGCGTTTGAACAATTTACTGTAAATCGTGTTAAACTAATGATGAAGAATGTTCTTTTAATCTGTATCTGCCTGTTCGGTCTGGCATTACCGCTTTCGGCACAGAAACTGGATGCCCAAGATATATTGGACCGTACAGCTACTGCCTTCCGTCAGGCGGGAGGTATTCAAGCGGATTTTACGGTTCAGACATATGCGAAAGGTGTTTTGCAGGGGAGTTCTGTCGGGACTATCCGTCTGAAAGGAGAAAAGTTCCTGTTGGATGCCGACGGGGTGAAAACCTGGTTTGATGGTCGTACGCAATGGAGCTATCTCACTAACAGTGACGAAGTGAACGTTTCCGAACCTACTCCTGAAGAGTTGCAAAGTATCAATCCTTATGCCCTGCTGTCTATTTACAAGCAAGGGTATCACATGAAATTGGGCAAAACTGATGTTTATGGCGGTAAACCTGCTTATGAGGTGATATTAACTGCTTCTGATAGAAAGAAGGATTTGCAGTGCGTTATTATTTATGTAACGAAAGACACCTTTCAACCTTTATGTATCAGCATGACGCAAAAGGGTGGAAATAGCGTGGCTATTCGTATTACATCTTATAAAGCGGGAGAATCATACAACGATCATCTTTTCACTTTTGACAAGAAGGCGTATCCGACTGCTGAAGTGATTGATCTGAGATAGATAATAACTAAATATATAAATAACGATTATGGAAACAGAAAAAGTAAAATGTCTGATTATAGGTTCTGGTCCTGCCGGTTATACTGCTGCTATTTATGCAGGTCGTGCCAACCTTTCTCCGGTGCTTTATGAAGGATTACAGCCGGGTGGTCAGTTGACAACAACTACAGATGTGGAGAACTTTCCCGGTTATCCGGAGGGTGTCAGTGGCCAGCAATTGATGGATGATTTACGCAAACAGGCAGAGCGTTTCGGTGCAGACCTGCGTTTTGGTATTGCAACCGCTTCTGACCTGAGTGCGGCTCCATACAAAGTAACGATTGACGAAGAGAAGGTGATTGAAACTGATACGTTGATAATTGCTACGGGTGCTACAGCCAAATATTTGGGATTGGATGATGAAAAGAAATATGCCGGTATGGGCGTCAGTGCTTGCGCTACTTGTGATGGTTTCTTCTATCGCAAGAAGGTGGTAGCAGTGGTCGGCGGCGGTGATACGGCTTGTGAAGAAGCACTTTATCTGTCCAGCTTGGCAAAACAAGTGTATCTGATTGTCCGCAAACCGTATTTGCGTGCATCCAAAGTCATGCAAGAACGTGTCCTGAACACTCCGAATATCACGGTCTTGTTCGAGCATAACACGATCGGTCTTTTCGGTGAAGACGGTGTCGAAGGTGCACATCTGGTAAAACGGATGGGTGAACCGGACGAAGAAAAGGTGGATATAGCAATTGACGGTTTCTTCTTGGCTATCGGTCATACTCCGAATTCCAAGATATTCAAACCCTGGGTCGAAACAGACGAGGTTGGCTATATTAAGACGGTTCCGGGTACGCCGAAGACAAGAGTGCCGGGGGTATTTGCTGCCGGAGACGTGGCTGATCCACATTATCGCCAAGCCATTACGGCTGCAGGTAGCGGTTGTGCGGCTGCAATCGAGGCGGAACGCTATTTGTCGGAGATTGGAAAATAATTTCATTGAACTTATTCTCTCGTTATGAAACACTTGAAACTCTCTCTTCTTTTTCTTTTGTGTGTACTGATGGCGGTTCCCGTGTCGGCTAAAAGAAAGACAAAGGTGATCGCTCATCGCGGTTATTGGAAAACGGAAGGGTCCGCCCAAAACTCTATTCGTTCGTTGGAGCGGGCGAATGAGATCAAAGTATACGGTTCCGAGTTTGACGTACACCTGACAGCTGATAATGTCCCGGTTGTGTACCATGACCGTAAAATAGAAGGAAAGGATATCCAGGCGGCCTCCTATGCGGAGCTGAAAGACCTGAAACTTTCGAACGGCGAAACGCTTCCGACGTTGGAACAGTATTTGGACAGGGCGAAGAAGCTGAAAAAGACCAAGCTGATTTTCGAATTGAAATCCCATGCGACTCCCCTGCGGGATCGGGAAGCAGCAAAGATTGTAGTCGACATGGTGAATGGTAAGAAATTGACGAAACGCACCGAATATATCGCTTTCAGTTTGGAAGCCGCAAAGGAGCTTCACCGTCTGTCCCCGAAGACTCCGGTCTACTACCTGAACGGCGACTTGTCTCCGAAACAGTTGAAAGAACTCGGTTTTGCCGGTCTCGACTATAATTATAAGGTGATGCAGAAACATCCGGAATGGTTTGTTGAAGCAAAAGATCTGAAACTGAAAATCAATGTCTGGACGGTCAATGATCCTCAGGTGATGGAAGAGATGATCGAGAAGCGTGTGGACTTTCTGACTACCGACTATCCCGAAGAAGTGCAAAAAGCAGTACATTTGTACCGCTGAGTAAATGTGTGAAATGAGAAAGTATTGCTTGTCGTTATTGCTCTTGTTACTGACATTGGTTTCGAATGCAGTCGAACCTCCCAAGCGTGAGATTCGGGCGCGCAGGCCATCGAGCAGCGACGTTCACAGGCGCAAAGTGACCTGCGTGACATC